>OIFG01000219.1_pt1 | contig 22098 bp, 17 predicted proteins | sample 1582031 | NCBI WGS metagenome assembly OIFG01 (sample SAMN07501051, study PRJEB24779) | human gut metagenome | isolation source: stool | host: human infant | place: USA: Pittsburgh, PA | reverse complement strand
TTAATACAGAGACAATGTTTCGATATTTAGATGAAACATTGGTGTTGGATAAAGAATGTCCGAGGACTAATAACCCTATTGAAGGCGGAGTAAACGCACAACTCAGACGTTTATTGCGTTACCATCGAGGAATGTCTGTAGAAAAACGTATAAAAGCGGTCTTTTGGTGGTGTTATTTACACTCACCAAGACCGCTTTCTGCAAAAGAAATACTTAAGGTAATGCCAACTGATGCAAGTATTTCTAAAATATATAGTTCTATGAATGAAAGAGCCCAACTTCAAGGCATAATTCCAACTTGGGGGGATGCCATTTCTTGGGGTGATTTGCATAACTATGACAAATTATCTTTCAATGATTGGGATTAAAGTACCAACACGTTTTGTCCTATAACCCAAGACAAATAAGCGCCACAAGTGCTCCAAAGGCAATAACTACGGTCATTACCTCTAGAATTATCATGATCAACTCATAATTACTCATAGACACCCCTCCCTTCATTTACGAAGAGAGGCCCAACCTCGCTTGACTATCCTACGTCAATTATATGGCGAACATATAAGCGAATCAACAAGAATCTATTAATAGAAATATACGAAATTATATAAGCAAAAAGGCAGCAATAAAATTGCTGCCTTTTTATTTACCCTTTACTTACGTGCCACACGCAAAGCGGCCATCATACCTGGAGATTTCCAAACGGATTGGCCATTGTCTGAGACGAGTTTGTTATTATAGTAGAATACATCTGCATTGTAATAGTTACTATCGCTAGTTGTTACCTTATAGCTAAGGCCAGATGTAGTGTACACCGTAAAGTTAAGTACATCCCCTACTTTCTTCACAGAGTCTTGATCTACGTACCAGCTATTACCATTATAAGTAGTAGCATACACATCTGTACGAGCTTCTACATCATATGTATTAATACCGATCAACACGAGTAGAGCTGCTAACATATATAAGAATTTACGCATTAGAATTACCTCCGTTTTATCGTTGGAATACTTGTTTATTATACCAAAAAACGGTGAAATTCGCATTAAAATGGCACTTTCTACTCTATTCAGAATTGACTACTTTCAATATGTGATGTAATTCGTTTCATAACAGGTTTTTCTATGAAAGCTAACCACAGATAGCCTACGCACATACCAATGATAAAAATAAATCCCACGATTAACACAGCATATAGCGGTAATAATAGTGAAAAAAATACCAAGTCCTCAATATTAAGAATCCCTAAATCTTAATCTATCGCTATATTAATATGTAGCTCTGCAAAGTACAACTGTTGATTATTGCAATATAATATACAAATTATAATGTCTTTTTAATTATAATTATTTATTATATGATACCCCTCTTTCTAAAAGTATATCTTTGATAACTATATACTCAAAAGCTATTCGCTGTTTAAAACAATCTTAAACAGTAACAATTACACCATATATATTAAGGGCGCTTAATATAATAATAATTAACGGTATCGTCCATATCACATTAATTAAAAAGTTATATATTGCTAAGAAAATCATCATCACAAAAAATAGAACATAAAAACACCAAGCTTTATTAGTACCTAGCCCCAAGTATGTTAATGAAAGCCAACCTAATAATGGAACAGCAAAGTCTAAACTGATTAGAAAAATCACTAACGGTGTTAGTATAGCCACATCATATGATGATAAATTATCTGAAGTAAGAAATTTAACAATCTTATCTATATTAGATAAAAGAGCTCCTAAAACCCCTGCTAAAAGAATCTCTATCCATGAATAAGATAATCCTGCATTATACTCAACTGATTTATGACTTAATAAGTATAATAATCTATCTGTATCTAATTTTGAATATACATTATAACGTTTTTTATAAAACTTATCCCAATATCTAGATATATAAGTTCCTTCACTGACAGAAACACGTAAATTCTGCCAGTCACTCCAGATACACTTAATATTTCTACTAAAATTACTAACTATAGATTTACTTATACTCTTTAAATTCATAGATACCTCTCATTTCAACTATATTACTATAAGTAGAAATATAATATCATATTTGATGGTATTATATTTATTCATATTATCTTTTTAGATAATTAACAAAGCAATGCAAAAAGAGTGGTAGAACACAGTTCTCCACTCTTTTTGCAATTAACTTTATAAGATATTAAAATTGGTAGTTAAGGTCTACACGGTAGTAATCAGAAAGTTTTTCATTATCACCAGTAGATTTGTTTGTCTTGTTATTGAAGCCATAGTATGCAGTTAAGCCTACATTGTCTTGTAATGCATAGTTTGCAGTTGCTAACCAGCCTTTGAAGCCACGTAATTTAGTTACAAATGTGGATGTATTATCAAGGTATCTAGTAGTATCATCATAGCCAATTTGCCATGTAGAGGATTGAGCAGCCAAGTTTTCACCAAAGTTGAAATATTGGGCTTTCACATCCCATGTACCACGTTTAGCTTGATTATACACGCCGTAACCAAGTCCAGCAGTCCAGCCATAACCATGAGATACACCAGGAGCTTTCACCCATTCACCACCAACCCAAACTTTATCAAAGTTCATGTCTGTGCTGAAGCCATACATGTTACGGATATCATTGTTAGATGATTTTTCCTTGTTGTAACGAGCATAGAATGCACCAAGGGCTACATGTTTATTCAATTCACCTTTTAAACCAGCATACGTAATGGTGAAGTTTTTATCTCTATTAATTGTGCGTTCGCCATATTCATCGGTTGCATAGCCACCTTCAACAGCATAACCATACGCTGCTTGGAATTGAACTTTGTCATTGCCCGCATTGAATTGAGCACCATCAAATGTATCGTCATAGATTAAACCATTACCAAATGTTTGTTGGAAACGACCAACCTTAGCGGATACTCTTTCACCAAATTTGTGATTTACATACGCACGATCAATAGTTACAGTGCCAGGTTTCAAGCCAATAGCGCCTACACCAGATGGAGTATGTGCATCACCAAATTCAATATTACCAGAAGTCATACGAACTACTGCTTCTGTACGATCATTAACCTTTGCATTGAATTGAACGCGAGCACGAGCATCAAATAAAGAACGTTGACTATAATCACGGGAATCAAGATTAGTTCTATCAGTTACATAGTGACCATTCTTTTCTTGGGCACCTAAATAACGAAGACGCATATCGCCTGTTACTTTCACATTACCTACGCGATTTTCCAAACGACCAACGCGAACGCCCAAGTTATTCAATTCGTTAGAGAATTCGTCAGCCAAACGATTAATCATCGCTTGTTGTTCCGCATTAGCACGATCTTGATTAGCCATTGCTTTTGCAATCATTTGAGCCATTTCAAAACGAGTAATTTCTTTTTGCCCTTTGAAAGTCCCATCTGGATAGCCGTTTACAACACCAGCTGCAGCCAATTGAGACACCGCTTGATACGCCCAAGAATCTGTGCTCACATCAGAAAATGGATTGTTAGCAAATGCAGTTGTTGCGCCCAATACAGCAGTTGCTGCTAACATTGCGGTAATTTGTTTTTTCATAATCTTACCCCATAACGCCTGTAGTATCGGTAGGCCCCTTTGATACTGCTCCTAAAAATTAGAACACGCCTGTTCTAATTCTGGAGAGACCATATTTATAAAAGCCCCAGAGTACTAACAGCTAATATATACAGCTATTAGTACTCTGGGGCTATTTTATATATCGACTATATTTTCAGATTATTTTAGGTAAACATATCTTAGAACTTATGTGTAAAGCCAGCGTTTACAGACCAGCCTTCTTTATAGTCACCAGATAAACCTGTGCTAATATCAGCGTAAAGGCTGTTGTTAGCATTGATACCATAACGGCCACCGAATGCAAAGTCAGTCCATGTACCTTTAAGGTCTTGTTCTGTAGATTTTACAGTGGAACCACTTGTATATGTAGTTTTCACCGAGCCAGAGAAGGCATGGTTAACACCTACACGAGTATAGATGCTACCGGCACCAAAGGTCTTACCAATTTCAAGGCCAAGACCGCCAGCAGTGCTGCTTACGCCAGCTTGGTCTACATGCATCGCGCCTGCATTAAAGCTATCTCCACCAAAGTGGGTATAGCTCAATTGCGCTTGTGGCTCGATGTATACACCATTTTGTAATTTCACAGTTTTACCATAGCGAGCGCCGATAGTATATGCATTAGCCTTAGTTTCGCCAGATAGGCTTTCACCAATTTCATTACGAGCTGTGAAAGTATTCGTTACGCGACCAACTTGGGATTCAAGTTGAATGTATTGATCTCGGCCGAGGTCTTTCAAACCATAGGCGCCAACTGCAAAGGCTTTTTCTTTGCCAGAGCCATTGAACACATAATCATCATGGCCACGAAGATAAGACACTTGACCGCCTACGGTCCAGCCGCTACCAGTTTTAGCGTCGTAACCACCTTGAATACGTGTATAGGTTGTGTCGGTATCAATACCTTGTGCATCATAACTGTATTGACCGCCACCGATATGGGCCCAAATACCTGTTGTTGCGCCTTGTTGCAATGCACGAGGACGATAAATATTTGTTAATGTGCGCCAGCCGTTGATATTGCTCATAATCGCGGAACGAGCGCCACGCATATGAGGAGTATCATATGCCGTTGTTTGAGCAGGTTGTGGGGCTGGTAACGGTTGTGGTGCAGGTTGCGGTGCAGGTTGCGGTGCTGGCTGCGGTGTTGGAGCCGGTATTGGTGCTGGTTGTGGTGTTGGAGCCGGAGTTGGTGCCGGTTGTGGTGTTGGTGCCGGCGTTGGTGCCGGTTGCGGTGTTGGAGCCGGCGTTGGTGCTGGCTGCGGTGTTGGAGCCGGCGTTGGTTGTGGTGTTGGGGTCGGCGTTGGTGCTGGCTGCGGTGTCGGAGCCGGTTGTGGTGCTGGGGTTACTGTTGTATTGCCGTACACGTATTTACCTTGACCATTTTGGTCCGCTTGCCATGTAATAGCGCCTTCTTTAGCATATCCAGATGTTAATACCTTGAAGCGACCGGATTCAGCACCTTCAGAAGCAATGGCTACCGTGCCTTCAAGGTTTCTTTCACCAGTCACATAATCATGGTAATACACCTTGTGTGCAAGATTGTCTAAAACCTTGTTTACATTATCCTCAGTAGACAAGTCCAATCCCTTGCGGCTGGTGTATAGATGAGCGCCAGAATTAGGGGCCGCACTTGTAATATGAATGTCACCACCCCAGAAGGAATCAGCCGTTAAACCATTATATGTTGTGGTTGGCGGTGTATATTCTGGATCCTCGGTATCTGCATATTCATCATTAGGATCATAAATAAAATTCACATGTCCTTCGAGCTTATCAATATAGAGTTTATTATGCTCATTTTGCTCTACTATATTTTGAAAATTACGATTCGTAGAGCCAACAAGTCGATGTACACGGCTAGGCATAGTACTACTATCAAGGTTAGTACCATCAAGGCCACCTTGATATAATAGCTCCCAAGCCCCTCTTTCACCAAGGAACACATTGATATTATTAAAATTTCGCCTATTTTCATCAGATAAATTGAAAGCTAGCCCAGACCAATTGGATTCCTCACCATCTATACCGATATTAATGGTTGAGCTATGAATTGGATCATTTTTAACTATAACATCGCCTTCAACGAATATTTTATCACCCGTAAATTCACCGTGATGATCATGGACGCCTATATTAATTGTGCCGCCTTGAGCAAGGGCAACAGGTGTATTCACTCTACCAGAATTATATACACCTTTTTTCAATTTAATGTCTCCACCATTTTTACTGGTAGCAAATGCACTATGACCATAGCCAATATTAGAATACCCGTCTTCAATAATAACCATACCACCATTCGCTACTATAGAAGATATATTTTTATCGTATTCTGGGAATACACGTATCATATCATCACTGTTAGCTACGAAGTCTGTATTATCAGTATAGGGAGCGGTATAAACCGCATCTACCATCATATTAGGCATTACAGATCCAGCAATCGTCAGTGCCACAGCTAACGATAGCTTTGCTTTACTTACATGTTTCATAATAGTCCTCTCACTCTCACAATGTAAATAAATTATAAATTATCTTAAATTATAATTTACAATTTGTTGTTTGTAAATATGAGAGAAATAAAATTAGTACAGGCCTGTAGTATTGGCTAAGCCCTTTAATACCTCTCCTAAAAAATAGAACAGGCCTGTTCTATTTCTAAAGACACTATATTAGGCTCATCTTACTAGTTACCACAGGCCTGTAGTATTACCTGGGACCTTTATACCTCTCCTAAAAATTATAACAGGCCTGTTCTAATTCTGGAGACACTATATCATACTCATCTTAAAAATTACTACACGCCTGTTCTAATTTAAAATCCCCTTGATAAGAGTGCTAAGTACTTATCAAGGGGATTGTTTTAGTTATGAACGATAGTAATCATCAGATTAGAATTGGTAGTTTAGCTCTACACGGTAGTAGTTTGGTAAGTATTCATTAAGGGAACCATCGATACGATGTGTTCTATTTTTGAATCCATAGTATGCATTGAGACTCACGTTGTCTTGCAATGCGTAGTCCACAGTGGCCATCCAACCTCTAAAGCCACGGTATGTAGTGGTAACAGATGGTGGTGTTGCATTATAATCCCAATGGTAATTATTGGCATCAAATGGGAAGTTCCATTTGGATCCATAGGATGCTAAGTTTTGATCAAAGCTAAAGTATTGCGCTTTTACATCCCAGGTACCTTTTTTCGCGGCGTTGTAATTACCATAACCGATACCAGCAGTCCAAGCATGGCTATGTGGGGTACCAACCGCTTTCGCCCATTCACCGCCAACCCAAAGTTTATTAAAATTCATATCTGTGCTTACACCATACAAATTACCGTATGTATTATAATAACCGGTTTTATCTCTTCTATGGCGAGAGTAGAACGCGCCCACATCGATATGCTTATTCAATGTACCTTTGAGGCCTGCATAATTATATTGATCACGTTCTGGCAAGAAACGGGTTTCATTATGCTCTGCCGTCGCATAGCCATGGGCTAATTGAAGTTGAACTCTATCATTCCCCGTATTGAATTGAATACCATCGAATGTATCATCATACAATAAACCATTACCGATGACTTGATTAAAACGGCCTACCTTCACAGATGTATGTTTGCCAAATTGATGATTTACATACCCCCGATCCAGTGTAGGAGTGGATTCGTATTCACCGCCGTCACCAAATTCCATTTGATAGGTTCTAAAACGAGCCACTACATCGGTGCGGTCATTTACCTTTGCATTAAATTGCACACGACCACGAACATCAAATTTAGATGGCTTGTAATATTGGCCCCCTTGCCCTATCAACATGCCATTTTTCGTAAAGGAATGACGCAATAAAAACTGCACATCACCGGAAACTTTCACATTACCTGTGCGGTCCTCTAAACGAGCCACGCGAACGCCCAAATTATTCAATTCATTGGAAAATTCATCGGCTAAACGATTAATCATCGCTTGTTGTTCCGCATTAGCGCGGTCCTGATTAGCCATAGCCTTCGCAATCATTTGCGCCATTTCAAAACGGGTAATATCTTTTTGGCCTTTGAAAGTCCCATCTAGATAGCCATTAATAATGCCCGCATTCGCCAATTGAGATACGGATTGATACGCCCAAGAATCTGGCGTTACATCAGAAAATGGATTCGCTGCGAATACCGTCGTCGTACCTAACATAGCCATTGCTGCCAACATCGTTGCCAAGTGTTTTTTCATAATCTAGCCCTCTCCACAAACACAACACATACTTTCATCAACAATATACATTACATAACACATACTTTCATTAATAATGTACATTACACAACACATATAAATTAGAACATCAAGACATCAGAATAGCCCGACATCACATTAGAATTGGTAGTTAAGCTCCACGCGGTAGTAGTTAGCCAAGGATCGATTATAACTAGCGAGTTCAGATTTTGTTTTACCTTTGAACCCAGCATATACACTAAGACCCAGATTGTCTTGCAATGCATAATCTACAGTACCGAGCCATCCTTTATAGCCGTGGAACCATAAGTGTCCACTACTTTCAGTCTGTGTAGAATCATAGGCAAGGTTCCATTTAGAGGACACAGCGCCCATCTTCTCATCAATATTAAAGTATTGGGCTTTCACATCCCACGTGCCCTTTTTAGCTATGTCATAATGACCATAGCCTGCACCAGCAGTCCACCCTGTACCACGATCCGTATGGGCGGCTTTCAACCATTCGCCACCAATCCAAACCTTATCAAAATTAATATCGGTATGGAAACCATAGAACGTTCTAAATATGAAGCCCATATTATATGGTGCGTTCATACGAGCATAGAAACCGCCCATACTGATATGTTTATTTGGCTGACCTTTGAGGCTAGCATAAGAAACGGTATCATTCATCTCTGTGGGGATACCATTAAACATCCCTTTTAAGAAATAGCCATGGGCCCCTTGGAATTGGATTTTATCGTTACCAATGTTAATTTGAGCACCATCAAAGGTATCATCATAGAAGTAACCATTGCCGATAACTTGGTTAAAACGACCTACCTTTGCTGATACATATTTGCCAAATCGATGATCCACATAAGCACGGTCAATGTAAGCTGCCCCTGTCGAATCACCGGTATTATCATCGTAAGTATCACCAAATTCAATAGAATCGGTCGTCATACGCACTACCGCATCCGTCTTGTCGTTAATCTTCGCATTGAATTGGACACGTGCACGCATATCAAATTGGGACTTTTGGCTATACTCCCCTTGGGTTCTTATGAACCCATCGCTCGTAGCTTTAGTGCCAAGATACCGCAAACGCACATCGCCCGTTACTTTCACATTGCCCACGCGGTCCTCTAGACGATTAACACGAACGCCCAAATTATTCAACTCATTGGAAAATTCATCAGCTAAACGATTAATCATCGCTTGTTGCTCTGCATTCGCGCGGTCCTGATTAGCCATGGCCTTTGCAATCATTTGCGCCATTTCAAAACGAGTAATGTCCTTTTGGCCTTTGAAAGTCCCATCTGGATAGCCATTAATAATACCAGCATTCGCCAATTGAGACACAGATTGATACGCCCAAGAATCTGGCGTTACATCGGAAAATGGATTCGCTGCGAACGCAGTCGTTACACCTAATACAGCCATTGCTGCCAACATAGCACCCAATTGATGTTTCATAAAATAGCTCTCTACTATAAAAAACTATATGTTACACACGCTATAGTCGCATGAATCAGTATATAAGTACCCTCGTTTCCTCTATATGAAAAACATACAACTATACAATTCCTTTCTAGTATAACAATGAGAGATAAATAATCGATAAGCAGAACATAAAATATTCATATTATTTTCATTTTTAAGTAAGTATAGAAAAAAAGATGGCGAAACATGCGTTTCGCCATCTTTGTACATGTACTTAAACTACACTAATCTACGAGATTAGAATTGGTAGTTAAGGTCAACACGGTAGTAGTTGGATAATTTATCGTTAGTACCTGTTGCTTTATTAGTTTTGTTGTTGAAGCCATAGTATGCAGTCAAACCAACATTGTCTTGTAATGCATAGTTAGCAGTTGCCAACCAGCCTTTGAAGCCATGGAATGCAGGTTTTTGACCGAAATCATAAGCAATATCCCATGTAGAGGATACAGCGCCCATGTATTGACCAAAGTTGAAGTATTGAGCTTTCACATCCCAAGTACCTTGTTTAGCTTGGTCATATGCGCCATAACCGATACCTGCTGTCCAAGCAGTACCTTTGTTCATGCCAGCGCCTTTAACATATTCGCCACCAACCCAAACTTTATCAAAGTTTACATCTGTGCTGAAGCCATATAAGTTTTTGAAATCTGTATTATCAGATTTATGTTTGTTATTACGTGCATAGAAACCACCAAGGTTAACATGTTTATTTAAATCACCTTTGATGCTTGCATATGTGAAAGTATTATTTTCTTTTTGGTTTTGACCTTCAGCAGCGCCTTCAATTGCATAGCCATAAGCAGCTTGGAATTGAACTTTATCATTGCCTGCGTTGAATTGAGCACCATCAAAACCATCATCATAAATCAAGCCATTACCGATAGTTTGATTGAAACGACCAGCTTTCACAGATACGCGTTCACCAAATTTATGGTTTACATAAGCGCGATCGATGGAAGCAGATGCAGTGCTACTTGCATCACCCAATTCAAAATCGCCAGAAGTCATACGAACAACAGCTTCTGTACGGTCATTTACTTTTGCATTGAATTGAACACGTGCACGAGCGTCAAATTTGGAATGTTTGCTGTAATCACCATCAGTAGTTACATAATGGCCATTTTTTTCTTGAGCGCCAAGATAACGAAGACGCATATCGCCAGTTACTTTCACATTACCAACGCGGTCTTCCAAACGACCAACACGAATGCCCAAGTTGTTCAATTCGTTGGAGAATTCATCAGCCAAACGATTGATCATAGCTTGTTGTTCAGCATTAGCGCGGTCTTGGTTAGCCATAGCTTTAGCTACCATTTGAGCCATTTCGTAACGAGTGATATCGTTTTGGCCTTTGAAAGTGCCATCTGGATAACCGTTAACGATACCAGCTGCTGCCAATTGGGATACAGCTTGGTATGCCCAAGAATCAGGAGTTACATCGGAGAATGGGTTAGCTGCGAATGCAGTAGTTACACCCAAAACTACTGTTGCTGCAAAGATTGCTGCGAATTGTTTTTTCATAATACAATACCTCTTCTTTACACTAAAAACAATTACTATACGATCTTGCAAAGCAATACGCTTATCCCTATGTGTCCATGTTTCCATACAAATAATACGTATACCTTTACAAGATATACGTATACTGTATCATATAGAGATTAAATATCATTTAAACATTCATGAAATTTTCATTCATTTTTTATTATTAACATAATAAAATATCTTTTATCATCGAATCATTAATAATTTGATCAGCCCCATATAAACCATCTTGATAGTTCTTTTTAATCCCCTTAATACTTAACTCATTGTAGTCAAAAGCACTATCTAGAGTAGATACACCATAATAACTCTTATCTACAAACCAAACTTGATCTGTTCTTACAGGGGCATCCAGTATATTTGTATTATGTGTAGTTGCAATTAGTTGCGTACCTATATCATTCCATTCATTAAAAATACGTAATAGCATAGTGACTAATTTAGGATGTAAAAAACAATCAAAATCATCAATTAAAAATAGCTTAGAATTATGATAATTGTCCAAAATCATCGTTGCCAAAAACAAGAATATCCGTATACTGATACTTTCTGCTTGATAATCAATAGTAAATCTTCCTTTATCTTTACATTCATATTCAAATTGAAGAAATAATCTAGATTCTAAATTTTGATTATTTTCTTGTATAGGTATGAAAGATTCTTGTATTTTAATATCTTTTATATGGAAATCTGCAGCCTGCAAAAAATACAATACGTTATCTTTTAAATTAGGATTAGTATATAAAAGCTTAAATAGCTCTTGGTTACATAAATCAGTATTCCTTAAACTAAGTACAAGAATATCTTGTGCAAACCATTCATATGCCACTTTAGCCTCTGAAACATTATTGGATTGAGCAAAGTATAGTAAAGGCTGATTAGCTCTTAACACAACCTTTAAGCTCTTTATTGATGACGGCATAAAGATATTATCAACAGTTCTATTAAAAATGATATTATCATTCATAACTAAACGCTCTTCATTAATATTATGAGCATCATAATTTAATTCATAACTATATAAGTTTCCATTTTTGATAAATCGAATTTTGAAATATGTATTACCTACTTCATTTTCAAAAGTATCAATAGGTAATGACTCTAACTCGGAAGATGTGCCATGAACAATAATATCTCTAAGTAATTGGAAAGCTCTAATCACATTAGTTTTTCCAGATGCATTACCTCCAAAAATAAAGGATGATTTAACAACCTCTATATCTCCTGATATGGCTGTATTATTTTCCATATAATCAGTAATACCTTCACCTACTTCCATAGAAAAGGTAACTTGGTCTTTGAATGATCGAATATTTTTGAAAGCAAAATCTATTAGCACTGTATCACCAACTTGCATTTAAAATTATATTGAACCCTAGTTGCATTAACGTAATTATTGTATAGTAGATAATTTATAATAAGATTTACCTACTCTTATAAATACTAATTAAACATTACTTTTCCAATTCTCTATAAGTACTTTTGCATCCTTTTCACTAATGCTATGATTATTAGATTTACCATAACTTAATACAAAGGAAGCTAGTTTAATTTGATCTTCTGTTGTAAATAAATCTAGTTGTCGTTTATCAAATTCTTCAATTTTCTTATATATAGTATCTGCTGAAATATAATCTAAAAAACCATCTAAAGAAAAACGCCAACCACTATCATTGTCACTACCAATCCACTTATGTGCAATAGCACATATAAATTTAAGTATATTAATATCATACTTAAATTCATTCTCTAAGTAAATTTTTGCCTTATCTTTATCAAGGCAATTCCATAGATAGAATGTTATGTAAAATTGACTTATTTCAAAAATAGATTCTGATTTTATAATCTCATTGATTTTTAAAATATAGAGTCTCTCTAATTCTTCTAAATGTTCTAATGTTATAAGCTGTTTATCTTCATTTTCTATATTACCGGATAATCTACCATAAGCTAATTCTATTTTATTAATAAAGTTAGCTATAGTACCTAATTGATTTTTATTTATATTCTCTAGAAAATCTTTGATTATTTTATATCGTTCAGTTTCATTATCAATCCTTCCTATGATTTCACCTATAAGAAATAAAGATTTACTGTAAACTGATAACATAAAAAATCTTCTACTATTATCATCAGGGAATTTATGTTGTTCGCATAATATCACTGAAGCCAATAAACTTAGACGATTATAAGTAATTGAATTTACTAATGACCTTAATTCCTCTATAAAATAGCCAATACTTCCTTCATTATTAATTTTAGTTATTATATCAATAATCTCATTAAAATCTAAGCTATTTATACAATTATTAATAATATATCTTGAAACAGGAATACCATCCAAATCAAATATAAAATATGAATCAAATCGATCTTCTAGGGTAGCTCTCATAACCTCTCTAATATTAGATGAAATACATCTAATATTACGATCATAAATATCATCTGCAAAAATAGGAAATAATGTACTAAGAAACTTTATAGCTTGATCTACATTTATACCTAAACTTTCCAATTCATTACATATTAAGTTATGATAATCTTTTTTATCTCTATACATAGATTGATAACTATGTATTGATGTACTACAGAATAAATCCTTATTATTACCAATCCATTGATACAATTGTGGTTCTAAGACTTCAATAGTTGTAAGTGCTACCATATCTTCTAAAGCTGTTTCTTCATAAAGTAGTCTATATCTAAATTGAAATGTATTAATAACTCTATTAACATCTCTCAATGTTTTAATATAAGGTTCTATACAATTAGTGAATACCTCACTCCAATAAATTTGATCCCAAGTAATACTATTAGAAATACCGTTAACCGTATTATCAAGTTTTGCTAAAAATATTTCTTGTAATTTGGATTTCATAAGTACTGGTATTTCGAACGGAATCTGTATAATTTTTTCTAAATATTCAGCTCCATTAATATTATGTACAGACGCTAATGCCCTACATACAACATCCCTATCCATTGATAAGACATATATTATATTAGGAAAATTACCAACCTGCTTAACTAACTGAAAAATATCTCTTATTTGTGAATTAGTTAATCGATCAATATCATCTATAATAACTATTATTTTTTGATGAGTTTCACTTAAAACTTCCTCTAAATGATTTCTAGTTACATCTAAATCGACTTCTTTTGATAATTCAGCACCCTGAGCTTTAGCTATTGTTTTTAATAAAATTGCTAACCCCGATCCAACCATAGGAACTAATGATAATGCATCTAGAGCATCTGAATAATCGGTTAGGGCTTTCCCTATCTTCTTTCCTTTTTCTTCACCTTTATCTCTATCAAGTTTATTCTTTAATACTCTAAAAAATAAACTTATCAAATTATCTTTATCTGTATAGTTCCAAGGGGCAAACTTTACAATTATAGGTTTATCATCACTCTTTTTAGATAACTCATTAATCTCATTAATAACCAAATTTAAAATAGATGTTTTACCTGTCCCCCATTTGCCATATAATCCAATTACTAATCCGTCATTAGCATCATACCCATAAATCGCCTCACCTAATTGTTTAGAAAATGTTGTTCGACCTAATAAGTCTTGTTTAGAAGACTTAATCGGTTTATCTGAATCATAACTCATTTGCTATCCTCACTATACGTTAAACTTACATATAAAGTTAAAACAAAAACGTACTAACAAAAACATTTGTTAGTACGTTTTACTGTACAAATAGGAATATATCTTATAGCCTAATTTACTGAGCATTCACAAACTCAATAACTTTATTAGCAATCATTTTCACATCATCTTTTGTTAAATACATATGAAGTGGCATTGTAATAATTCTATTAGACATTCTATGAGCATTAGGACATTTACCATTATCATAAGAATACATTTCATACTCTGTATTATCACGATAGTGAACCCCAGGATAAATATCATTTTCTTGTAAATATTCAAGTAAACCATCTCGATTATCTACAGCAATTTCATAGATATGATAAGAACATTCATCAGCATGTGGTGCACCTATAATTTGGATTTTAGGCTCGTTTTTAAACATCTCATCATAGCATCTTGCTAATTCACGGCGATATTCATTTGTTTCGTCCAAATACTTAAGTTCCACTAAGCCAATAGCAGCCATAATCGAATTACCATGATCTTTATAACCAAGGTACTCTACATCATATTTCCATTTATAAGAACCCTTTGTACCACTATTACGAGCATAAGTATCCTTATTAATACCTAACCATGTCAATTTACGGCAAATTTCATCATATTTTTTATTATGGAAACAAATCATACCACTATCAGCAGTTGGTAAGTTTTTAACAGCTTGGAATGAATAAACAGCCACATCTACACCATCCCATGTAGCTGGCATTTGTCCATTTACACGAGTACCAGCCATGTGAGCCGCATCAAGAATTAACTTAAGATTATGTTCTTTACAAATTTCAATAATTTTATCTAATTGACCAATACGCCCACCATAACCAACGAAAATAACAGCTTTGGTTTTATCACTAATTTTTCGTTTTACATCTTCAGGATCCAAACAAAGGTATTCATCTACATCAGCAAAACGAGGTACTAATTTTTCATATAGAATGGCATGGTTCGTAGAAACAAAAGTAATCGGTGTTGTTATAACTTCATCACCGTTTTCCCAACCATTTTCTTTTTTTAAGATTTCTACCGCTAAATGTAACCCAACAGTAGCAGAATTTAAGAAATGAGCATTCTCATGACCAGTATATTCTTTCCATTTATTTTCAAATTCTACTGTTTTGAAACCAAGACCAGTCCACCCTATTTCAAGACATTCTCTGATTTCATTTAAACATTCTTCTACATGATATTTAGGTTTTAATACTTGAATTGTCATGATAATCACTCCTCTATAAATATGATGATTATTACCTATTTCTACCATTTAAAATTAATAATAGTATCTATCTTATTACTTTATCTATACTCTATTTTTTTCTAAATCTTTCTTTATCTTTGTAGTTGATATTTCTTTTGTTCTAGGTAAATAAATTACCTCACAATAATCTTTTAGAAAGTCAAATTTTCCCTTCCAATCATCTCCCATGACAAACGTATCAATTCCAAATTCTTTAATATCATCAATTTTCTGATTCCAATTATTCTCAGGAATAACCAAATCAACATAGCGAATTGACTCTAATAATTGTTTTCGAATCTCATAACTAAAATAACATTCTTTATTTTTACTATTCTTATTAAATTCATCTGTAGAAAGGCAAACAATTAAATAATCTCCCATTTGTTTTGCTCTCTTCAATAAGTTAATATGCCCATAATGTAGTAAATCAAATGTTCCATATGTAATAATTTTTTTCATAATAACATCTTACCCTTAATTTGTTCTTTTATATTCCCCACTAATAATATGTTCCCACCAATCTTGATTATCCATATACCATTGAATGGTTCTCTTTATTCCTTCATCAAAAGATGTTTTAGGCAACCACCCTAATTCATTATTGATTTTAGTAGGATCAATGGCATAACGTTGGTCATGACCTGGTCGATCTGCAACATAAGTAATTAACGATTCATCTTTTCCCAATACAGATAAAATCGTTTTTACTACGTCAATATTAGCACGTTCATTATGACCACCAATATTATAAACCTCTCCTACACGACCTTTTCTAACAATTAAATCAATGGCCTCACAATGATCTTCTACATATAACCAATCACGTACATTCTTTCCATCCCCATAGACAGGTAATTGTTTATTATTGAAAGCATTAATAATCATCAATGGAATCAATTTTTCAGGAAAATGATACGGCCCATAGTTATTCGAACAGCGAGAGATTGTTACAGGTAACCCGTACGTTCTATGATATGCTAATACTAATAAATCAGCCGATGCCTTAGATGATGAATATGGACTCGATGTATGAATTGGAGTCTCTTCTGTAAAAAATAAATCTGGTCGATCTAGTGGTAAATCACCATATACTTCATCTGTGGAGACTTGGTGATAACGTTGAATTCCATATTTACGACACGCATCCATTAATACAGCAGTCCCCATAATATTCGTACGTAAGAACACTTCTGGATTCTCAATACTTCTATCTACATGAGACTCAGCTGCAAAGTTAATAACTATATCTGGCTTATATTGCTCAAATATTTCATATACAGCCTGTCTATCTGCAATATCCGCTTTCACAAATGAAAAATTTGACATATCTTTCACAGGTTCTAATGTTTCTAAATTACCTGCATAGGTTAGCGCATCAACGCATATGATATGGTCCTCTGGGTACTTAGCTACCATCATATGTACAAAGTTACTGCCGATAAATCCAGCACCACCGGTTACAATAATATTCATATGCTCACCACCCTATTGTCTACTATCAGCCATTACAAATGATATCTTATTCTCTAATTCATCAAAGAATGGTGATTTGGCATCCTTATCAGATAGGATAGGATTTTCTACACCCCAATTAATGGCTAATGTAGAATCATTCCATCGAATACCTCCATCTGCTTCTGGTGCGTAATAGTTATCTGCTTTATACATAAACTCAACATGATCGGTTAGTGTCACAAAACCATGTCCAAAGCCTCGAGGTATTAGAAATTGTTTTTTGTTTTCTTCACTAAGTTCAACAGCATACCATTGTTTATATGTAGGACTATCCTTACGAAGATCAACTGCTACATCGAGTACAGCACCACGAACACATCGTACTAATTTAGCTTGTGCCTTATCGCCATATTGGAAGTGAATACCACGCAATGTACCTTTTATAGTTGATGATGAATGATTATCCTGTACGAAATTATAAAATAAACCAGCCTCTTCCATAGTTCGCTTATTCCATGATTCCATAAAGAAGCCTCTATGATCGCCAAAGACTTGTGGCTCAATAATCATAAGACCTGGTATACCTGTTTCTGTAACCTTAATTCCCATACTATACAACCCCTATCCTTGTATTTGCCCCTCTGCTACACGTCGTAAATGCTTACCATATGGCGATTTTCCATATAGCTTTGCACTCTCTAATAATTGTTCTTTACTAATCCAATTATTACGATAAGCAATTTCTTCTAATGCAGAGATTTCAATACCAGATCGAGTTTGGATAACACGCACAAACTCAGATGCATCACTAAGAGAATCTACGGTTCCCGTATCTAACCAAGAATACCCTCTACCAAGTGTGTGAACACGTAAGTCACCACGTTCTAAGTACATCTTATTTAAATCCGTAATTTCTAATTCTCCACGATTAGATGGTGTTACCTTTTTAGCCAATTCACAAACATCTTTATCATAAAAATATAACCCTGTAACGGCATAATTTGATTTAGGATGTTTCGGTTTTTCTTCAATAGATTTTACTAATCCATTTTCATCAAATTCAACAACACCAAAACGTTCTGGATCTTCTACATGATAACCAAATACAGTAGCACCACTCGTGGCCTGAGCAGCTTCTTGCAATTGTTTTCTCATCCCTGCACCATAAAAAATATTATCGCCCAAAATCATGGCACAAGAATCACCATCAATAAATTCTTCACCAATAATAAAGGCTTGTGCTAATCCATCTGGGGATGGTTGCTCTTTATATTGTAAATTAATGCCATATCTAGAACCATCACCTAATAAGCGTTCAAAATTAGGTAAATCCTGCGGTGTTGATATAATCAAGATATCCTTAATCTCTGCTAACATAAGCATAGATAATGGATAAAATATCATTGGTTTATCATAGACAGGCAATAATTGCTTAGATGTTACTAATGTTAGTGGATATAGACGTGTCCCTGATCCACCAGCTAAAATAATCCCCTTCATACTACCTCTTCTCTTTTCATCTAAGAAAAAATTAATTTTAATGCATTCGTCAAATTATATTTTTCTCTTATAATACAACCACCCGAATAAGCTATTTTATTTCTTTCAAGTTCATGTTCAAGATAATATTTTATCTTCTCAACTAATTCATTAGTATCACTATAACAATCAAAATGTACTAATTCCTCTAACTGTAAATCATACTTATTTTGGATATCACTTAAGAGAAAATTATTATTACCCATTACCTCAAAGGTTCGACAATTATAACAAGTATGACCTTCTATATGAATATTTAGATTAATTTTGGTTCGTTTATAATATTTAATAACCTCTTCTGGTGATAGCACCTTATTTTTGACTACTTTAGATAAGTAAGGGTATTTAAGGCCAAATTTAAATTTACCTATAATTTCCTGATACCAATGATGACTATGCCATACACGACCTAAAACTAACATCTTATAATTATTCTCATAAGCTACCTTAGCAGCTGCTTCTAATAATTCTAATCTTTTTTTAGATCCTGCAATAGTTCCTATAAAAAAGATATCCAAATCTTGTATATCTGTTACCTCTCTAGGCGAAGAGTAAAATTCTGGGCCTGCATATAAAGGTAAATAATGTGCAGTAATAGAACAATATTTTTCTAATTGAATTACATCATTAATCTCAATAGAATAAATATTTGAATATAAATTAATATGATTCCCCAATGATTGTACATCATGAATAGAATCCCAAACCCATAAACGACAATCAACCTTTTTAGCTATATCTTCATTAATAAAATATAACTTATTTGGAAAACGAAAATCATTAAGAAATAACGCTAATTCTATATTATTTCCATCTATAAACTCCAATAAACGTTTTCTTTCATCTTGTATATTTTTATCATAATTTAATTCAAATATATAAGTATTATTACCTAACTGATGATTTGCTTCTATTAAATTATTAGAAAACATAGCACTATTTCTATGATTAGTTACAATACAAATATCCATTTATTTTCCCTAATTTATAACGAATGTATAATATTACTTCCAATATGCTTCAACATTATGCCCTATCTGTTGTTCCTTTGGTGGTAACTTCATATAATCACCGTATGTTTGTTTTAGCATATCATCATACGCTTTAATAATCGGTAATTTATTATTTTCAAACTCAACTTCTATAAAGTCTTTAAACCAATCATATTTATAAATAGACTTATTAAAATCAGTTTTCTTTTGATAATCTTGAGTTAATGATACTAATGACGTGCATTGTTTATTATATTTATCCTTACACTTCATTAATAATCTTGCCATCATATCTAAATTAGGTAAAGGTAAGTGGTATTTACGTACGAATTTATTCCACTTTTTAAAGTGCCGTTGAAAGTGTTGAATCCATTTCCAATAAAATCTAACATCCATAAATAATTTACGTTGTTCATTTTTTTCAACAGGAATATGATCTAATACAAAAATATCAATATACACACCATATTCAACTACTTTTCCTTTTGAAAAATGTTCATATAAAACAGTTTCCGTATCAAAAAACTTAGCACAAAATGCCATAAAGTAATTCTCTTCATCCATTTCAGGCCATAGTTTATAACGATCTGTACTATTTAATATATATTGTTTCCAAGCTTTTTCAAATTTTTCATATTCTGGGCGCATCATAATAACATCAATATCATCGTCCCAAGGGATAAAGCCTTTATGTCGAATAGCCCCCAATGCTGTTCCATAAGCAATCGTATATTTAATATTATTCTTTGTACAAAACTCATTAAATCGTAATAAAGTTTTCAATAATACAGATTTGAGTTCTTTCCCCTTTATTGGTTCATTCATTATACTAAGCAACTCCTATTTTTTTATCATACTGAATAATAGCTCTTCCCATTGAGACCATATAATATCCGGTGCAAATCGTTTCATCGAATCTACTGCTTGTCTTCCCAATGCAGAACATAATTCAGAATTCCCCATAAGCTTTTCTAAACCTAATGCTATATCTGTAGGATTATCTTTTACTAAGATTCCATTATATCCATCTTGTACCATATCTGATACACCAAGCCATGTATCACAAGCTATCACCGGTAACCCTTTAGCCATCGCTTCAGCCATAGATAAACCAAAACCTTCTGATGCACTCATCATGGCATATATATCCCCTGTTGATAAAACAGATTCCACATCCTTAGTAATACCTTTAAATAAAATCCTATCTGATAAATTTGCCTGTTTTATCATCAATTCTAATTGTGCTTTATATGCTTTATTTTCATCAGCCCCCCACAGTTCAACAATCCAATTTGGAAATTGATCTGCCACTTTAGAAAAAGCTTCAATTAATAAGTGAGGTCGCTTATGTCCCCTTGCCAAACGACCTATAAATAAAATTTTATGTACATCTTTTGGTTTTGTTAAGTCTACTTGATTATTAAATTGTGGTACTACATTTCCTATAACCACAATTTTATTATTAGGAAGATGTCCTTCTAATACTTTTTTAAATGATGGTAATAGCACTTGATTTACATCAGATTGCTTTACAGCTTCTAAAGACAAAACAGGATAAAAATCAAAATAATCTTCTGGATTACCATGACTCATAGTAATAATAGGAACTTTATCTTGTAAATTTAAATCAATGATTAAACTTTTAGAAGTACCTGGCGTGAATGAAATAATAATATCTGGCTGAATACCTTTTATTATCCTTCCCATATAAGGGCAAATATATTTATAAAAGAAATCACTATTTACAGTACGAGCTTTTTGTTTACTAAATAATCGATAAAACTCACGTTTTAAACGTAATGAAATCGGATATTTGATTCGTTTTCCATTCTGTAATCGTACATCATAACACTTTATATCCTCATCTATAGGAAAGAAAAAATCACCACTACGTTCATCAGCATAAATAACTGATACAGTATGTCCTCGTTTATACATTTCATTAGCAAAAGCACTGGTTACTTTTGCTAATCCGCCTGTATCTCCAACCATCTTAGTCGTATTTACTAGTAAAATATTCATTATCAAACCCCATATGTATAGCAATTAAAAGGTGTTTACTGACTATAATAATTACATTTATTATAGCATATATGGACCTTTAATTACGCATAAACTCATACTTTATTCATTTATTAAAATGTATCTAATCACTTAAATTTTAATCCTATAAATCATAACCACCCGTAGAACGGGTGGTTTGCTCTGACCCTATAAGGGTCTTTCTCTAGTGGCGGCCCTCTAAAGAGGGCATTGAATGATCTGACAACCACTCTATTACCACTGGCTGCCCCCTACTCGGGGGCTTTTGTTTTGCCTATTTTACTGGCTCACCCGTAAACGGGTCGGTGTATTCTTTAAAGTTTAATGTATCTTGCGCTATATCCT
>OIFG01000211.1_pt1 | contig 23657 bp, 34 predicted proteins | sample 1582031 | NCBI WGS metagenome assembly OIFG01 (sample SAMN07501051, study PRJEB24779) | human gut metagenome | isolation source: stool | host: human infant | place: USA: Pittsburgh, PA | reverse complement strand
AAAAGTATGAATGAAAATATTATTTTAAATGAACTTAAAGGGATTATTGTTGTTGATAGGTATGGAACTGAAAAAATAACATTGATAAATGAAATATTAAAAACAAACGAAGATTATATTTATTTAGATGATGTTTTTGATTGTATGTTTGGAGTATCAGAAATGAGTTTAATGAGTTTAAGGCAAGCAATTGACGGTGGGAAATTTATACTTATCGAGCATACGAGATTAAGCGAAAAGGAAGTTGATCTATTTGAAGGATTAGGCTTTTTTATTGGCTCCATTGATTCTGTTAAGAAATTGATGGTTATGGGTGAATACAAAGCAATTGAAGAACAAAAAGAAATAATAAAACAATTTTCTGGTTGCAATGTTAATGCTGTGAAAAGAAGAATTTAATTTAAATAAAACTAAAAGAGAAGGAGTGAGATTATGGATAAAGAAATAATGGATTTACTTATAAAGGAAGGTGACTTATCAAAATTGTTTAATGAGTTATTTAAATATTCATTAAATAAAGATATTAAGCCAGTATTTTCTATTGGTGGTTATAGAAACGGAAAATCTCCTTTTTATAAGGTACTGAAGGATATTGATAAGAAAGATGAATTAGAACCAATTGAAAATTTATTTGATTGGCAAGATATTATTAAAGACAATAAAGAGGTGTAAGATGGTAAATATAGCAGCAGGTATTTTTGCTTTCATTGGTGTTATTATTATTTTAGCATTTGTTTTTGGTGGATTATTGGAAGCGCAAAGAGAAAAGGATTATAAGGAAAGAAAGATAAGTGAACTTGAAGAAAGAGTGTATGAGTTAGAGAGAAAAATTAAAAAAAGGAAATAGATATGAAAATTAAAACTGGAATGAAACATATTTATTATTTTTCTGTTATTGGATTATTATGCTTTATTGCTTCACCTTTTGGTAATTTTCCTGTAAGAGTATTTAGTATAACTATTGCACTTATAATATTACTTTTGGGTTGCATGATTCTTAATCGTCAAAATAGAATTATTTCAGTTTTATTACTCTCTTTATTTATGTGTTCGAGCAATCATATTATTAATCACGATCCGATTATACAAGAAGAAATAAGAGAAATGTGTGAAAGACAAGATAGTGAAGAAACAAACAAATGTATGGAAACAAAACTCATTGATATAAAATTTAAAGATATTATAGTTGTGATTGTTTTATTGCTTTCTTCTGAATTAATAAGGCAGAAGAGAAATAAAAGTTAATAACAATATACTAAAAGGATAGTGCAAATGAAAGATGAAATAAAGAAAATAATTGGAATATGTGAGTTTAAATCTTTGGTTCTTTTGGATGAAACTAAACCTTTAATTTTATCAGTGTTATTTTTAATTATAACATCATTTATCCATGTATCATATGACCTTACCCGGAATGGTGGCGATATATATAAAGTAATAGATAAGTATGTCACATATTTGAATAATGTCACTGTTAAAGACAAAATAGAGAAAGAGCGTAAAGAAAAAGAATATATGGAATTATTGAGTTTAAAATTAAAGGTTTGTGATAAAGAAAAAGAATTAGGTTATTCAAGCAAAACGATTTTTGATATGGTCGATCAATGTCAAAGATATAAAATAAAGCATGATGATTTAAAACAAAAATATAATAAAACAACAGAGAGGTAATGTATATGAGCATTTTAACAACGGCTTTAATATTTATATTAGCAATTATAACAATAAGAAACGAAATGAGAATAAAAAAGCTTGAAGAAAAAAATAAAAAGGTAGCATCTTTATATGTAAGCAATTCCAACAACAAAAAAGGATAGATAAATATGATAGATATAAAAGAAGTAATTAAAAGAATTGAAAGCGGTGATTTTGATAATTATAAAGATCTTTATGACGAATTACCACTTGAGACAAAAGAGAAGTTAAGGAAAAATATTATAGATGAGGAAATGAAAGAAAAAATTAAAATTGAAAATCTTACTGAAAGATTAGAATCCAAATTGGGTAAAAGTAAACTATCAGAAGATATAAACAATGCAGAGAATAAATTTAAATCCAAGATATAACTACAAATAACCCTGAAACATTTCAGGGTTATTTTATTTATCATTTGAAAATTCTATTAATCTCATCTTCGAAATCTCTCATTTCCATTTCTTCAAGGTTATTTTCAAGATTATCAAATATATCTTTTGCTTTTCGCAATTCATCATAAACTAATTTTGGTCTTTGTCTTGATAAAAAAGAGTTATAGTAAATTATGTTTTCTTCATTATTTTTTATTTCTTCAATAGTTGGTATGTTTGAACCGCTTTTGAAAATCAAAATAGACTTATTGAGTTTTAATTTCTTTTCTAAAATCCCATTTATCATTATTAAATGATATTTATCGCCGTTAACTATTTTAGGCTTAATGTTGCATAAAAGATACATAGCCATTTCTAAATATGTTTCTTTGCTCCTGTGATCAATTTTCTTATTAATCCATGTTAGATTTTTATAAAATTCATTGCATATTGTTTTTAATCCAGACCTACCAAATGTTTTACTTTTTTCGATTGCGTTAATTGCTTTATTATAAAACTCATCATGTAGTTTTTTGTGTTCATCGATTGTTAAAACTAATATATTTTCTCTTTCCAGAATAGAAATGTATTCATTGAAAAAGTCTATAGTATCATCTAATTTAATACCGTGTTTTTTCTTAATTTCATTGACGATATTGTAATTACTCATTTTTCTATTCATTTTTATATTTGAATCTATTATCATTTTGAATCTCCCGTATTTTTATTGCTGGTATCATATTTTTTATATCTTTCTTTAAAGTATTTTAGTTGATGTTCTATTCTTAATGTTTTCAGTTTGTCTTTTTCTTTCCAAAAGTTAATTACATCTCTAAAAACAGCCATGTTTTTTCTAAAAGATAAATCAGTCATTTTCAATTGATCATCTACTAATTCAAGGTAGATAGTAGGAAATTCATGAATGTAATCACTAAATTTTAATTTACAACTTTGAAATGTCCTATTAGTTTTTGAATCAACAATAATTTGATTTTTCTCTAAAACTTTAACTTTAACTACTTTTTTATTTTCATTCATAATTAACTCCTTTTTTTGTTTTCTTTATATATTAATAATAGATAAAATAGTATTTGTAAATAATAAAACAATAAAATAATTGTTCTATAAAAAATAAAACATAAAAAATCTTCACAAAGTGTTTGATGTAACTTCAAGCTTGAGTTAATATTTAATGGTCGAGGCGATAAAGCCTTTAACTACAAAAGAGAGACATGAAATGATTACTTTTACTAACAATGCTAAAAAACTTCGTGCTTCTATCTATGAAGCAGATTTTAATGCTCTTGTAGAGTTTAAAGAAAAGTTTGATGAAATCTTTGCAGAGCGAAAAGAAGAAGAAGAAACCCGTTTACAGGAGACAGAGAAGAAGAAAGAAGTTCTTTCTCAGATCCGTGAACTTCTTGCAGCCCAGGGTATCAGTGAAATCAATGCTGATGACCTGGAAGAGAACGATCCACTTCTGGCATTACTTGAAGTTAAAGGAACCGCTAAGAAAGCCCCAGCAGAGCCTAAATATGAGTTTACCGATGAAGAAGGGGTTAAACAGTTCTGGTCTGGTCGTGGTCGTATGCCGCTTGCATTGAAGGCTAAAATCGATGCTGGTTCTAAGATTGAAGAATTTTTGATTGCAAAATAAATAATACATGCTTAAAAGAAAAGCCCCTATCGTTAGGGGCTTTTTTATATACTCAATATACCTTGATTTATCATTATTAGTATTAAAGAAATTGAACTTAATAGAGCATAAAAACCCGTTTCTAAATGATAGCTTAAAGTTTTATCTAAATAACCCATTGCTGATTTATCTATATTTTTTTCTCTTGCTATATCTAAATAATCAGAATAATAAAAATCAATAGTTGATTTTATTCTTTTCACAGTAAGAATTAATGTTGTTAGTAGCAATATAGTTAACAAAACATTTGATAAAGAAATTAATATCATGGTTTTCTCCTTATCTTATGATTGCATTGATTTAATGTATATTGAATACATAGCCATTAAAGAACAAATTATACAAAAAATAGTTACTTTTATATGTTTAAATTTTAGTTTATTTTTTTCTTTTTTGGTTATATCTTCTTCTGGTATAGAGTCTATTTTTTCAAATTCTTCTTTCATTGTTTTTAATTTAAAATATGCAAATGCTCCAAATGTTAAACCTGATAAAACCATCATAACAGTATATAAATATATCATTCTCACTCTCCTTTTATTATATTAAAGTATATTAAGTAGTATTAAATAACACCAAATAATACAACTAATATATTTATATAATAGGAAATTAATTATGTCAATAATAGATATATTTATTTGACAATTAAATTTTTATACTATATATATTTAATCAACAGATAAAAACTGTTTTGTTTTCATTCTCTATTGTGTTTTGTCTTTTAAAGCCCTTTATCTTCATTTAGGGCTTTTTTTCATAAATCCTTTATCAATATAGTAATTTAAAATTATTTTTGTCTTATCATCTAATGTTTTTATATCATTATCGATAATATGCTTTTTATAAAAAACATTAAATGCTGATTTAGTTAATTGTGTTTTCAAATCAACTAACTTAAAGAAAATATAAAAATTAGGCGGGGTATTAAATGAAGAGAAGTAATGATATAAGAAATCGACCTGGCTTGTTGATAGTGAGATCCCATTAGTAGAAATATCGTCTATAACACTCTCTATAAAGCTTTCATCGCCTGATCTGAATGATAGCATTAGTTTGTTTAAAAGCTTGTTATATCGCTCTATACGGTCTTTGAATGGTATCATATGGTATTAAATCACATCAAATAGTATTAAATGATACAACTATCATATCTTGTTGTAACCCATATAAAAAAACCCTCTGACAAGACTGTAAGAGGGCGATAAAAAGAAATGATATAATTTACTAACAAAGAGATCATAGCATAGATTTTAAATTCTGGATATTAAAAAAACTCTTTAATAATTACTTCCAAAATCGGAAAACCGCAAGCCGACAAAAGAAGAATGAAAAGGATTAATTTATTAATGCCACTTTCTAAAAATGCTTTTGTATTCCAAAAATGCTTGTCACTGAATTTATCTGTGTAAGCAATCTGATAAGTTAATGTGAAATGCACAATGAATAAAACAATCGCTAAAATCTGATACATGATAAATCTCCTCTTTGTTTGTTGAATTAAATATAGCGTAACCTTTATATAATCATCAAGTTTTTTTTGTCTTTTTTTTATAAAATTTTACTCGAAAATTTTATCTTTTTTCGTATTTGTTTTTTAACACTTTTTTTAGCTTCGTGTGATAAAAATAATTAGGGATAATATCATCTAAACTTTTAAGGAATTTAAAAGGATTTAATGTATCCTGGTTTTTTACAACATAAGCCCTTGATGCAAATTTTATATAACAGCAAATGCAAATTATCATTGTCATTAATGTTGCCATAAAACCGATAACTGTATTCACATTAAATAAAAAACTAAATGCAACTGCAAAACCTAATAGATAAACATAAGAAAGTATACATGAGTATTTAAAAACAAAAGCACAGCTTTCAGGTGTGAAATTGCATGTATTATACCAATATTCAAAATCTTTCTTTTCTTTGCTGTAATATTTGCCTTTTGGTTTTATTATTCTTGATATAAAACTATATGCTTCAATAGTATCATCAACTGCTTTATCTTTTACTGCTTTTGTAAGTTCAATAGTTGGAGTTATTGCTGTTATCTTACCGATACCTGAAGCTGTCTTTTTTCCATACTTTACTAATTTACTTTCGTTTTCATTCTTCATTATAATTCTCCTTATGGTATTAAATAGTATTAAATAATACAACTAACTTTTATATAATATAAAAAAAGGGAGTTGTAAACCCCCTTTTAAATATTAATTAATTTATTTCTTTGTTATTTCTATTTGTTTAGCATCCGCTGCTCTTTTCTTGTCATCATTAATTTTATGTCTGTTAGCTACATTTCTTTCACCTATCTTAGAACCTATATTACCAACTCCCTGAGATGCCGTTTTCGCTCCCATAGCTGCCGTTCCTAACATAGCACCTGCTGATTGTCTGGAAGCACTTTCCATACCACTTGAATATTTACCCATTTCATTGTTTGCATGACCACCGATCCAAACAAAGATTTCATCCGGTAAAGTATGTGATATTGTCAAAAGTTCTTTAAACACATTGAAATTAATAATCATGTAAATAATCGACATAGCTATTAATTGTAATAATCCTGAAAATCCACTTTGAGACACAGGCATAGCTATTTCAAATAAATAACCAACCATAGTTGAGACTGGAACCATTAAAGCCAATGAACAAATAAAGCCCATTATAGATAATGATGGTTTTAAAAGTAATTGAAGTAATAACATATAACCTTGGCCCTGTTTACCAACAAAACCATCTTGATCTGGACTTAAAAATGTTATTGCCCAAATTACAGAACCGAATAATGCTTTACATAGAGACATTAACCATGAAATTATTATTCCAATACCAACAATTAAAGGCATCATTGGGATTACAAATTTTAAAACCATTGCCGGCATTAATAATGAACCTAATAACATAGTAAGCATTGGCGCTAAAATTGTATATGCTGCAACAACAGCATTACCAGCAAAAGGAATTGCCGCAATAATTGATCCCGTAGTTAATGCAATCATAGCCGCATTTACAATATCAATTAATACATTACCTACACCCATTAATTTCACTATTGGAGCTAAAAAACTACTTCCAGAACCTGAAATATCAAGCAATGGAGATAATGAAGATTGATAATGTTTTGAATTACCATTCATGATCGCATTTAAAGCCATTCCCCATGTATTATCGTCTGCAACAGATGATTTTGTTACTGCCCCATAATTATTTTGAATTTTAGTATTTGCTGTTTTTCTTGCATCATCAATTATGGAGTTAACTTGTTCTACAACAGTTTTTAATCCTGGAGTTTTTTCTAAAATAGCTCTTTGAGCATAAGATAACATTGGCTTTTCAACTACTGGTATATTATCCATCCCTGCTTGCATTGTAGATTGTGCAAGTGTGATGGGAACGAACCATGCCCATGCTGTTATCCAACCATCTTTCATCATGCCCATTTTTACATCATAATTAGTTGCTTTTGCGAATATAGGTTTAGCTGCATTATTTAAAGCATCGTTATAACTTACAAGGGCTGAATAATATTCTTCTCTTATCCCATTTGAACCAACTTCACCATTTACTATCTTTTTAGCAAGAGCAAGGGCTTTATCATTTAATTCCAATGCCTGAGCTGAATGTACAACTGCTAAATCTTGTTCTATATTTTTAATGTTAATTAGTGAATTTGAATATTGCATACTACTATTAGAAGCCATTTCTCTTGTTGTCATATTATATTTTAATTGACCGAATATAGTGCTTGCTCCTGCATATGTATTAGATTGATCACCATAGTTAATGACAAGTGAAGTATCTTCCGTTCCTTTCGTAAATCCGTATTTAGGAGGAGTTTGAGTACCGTTATACATACGATATAAAAGCCCCATATTGCCATTAGTTTCTGATTTCGTTTTTTGAAATTCTTTATCAGCTTGCAATGCCATAGCATTCATTCTGATCATTTCGTCAAAGAGGGGTTGAATCTGGTTTATCACAGACCTGTTTTGATACACAGCAGTGTTGGCCATGTTGCCCCCTACTACAAAGGCTGACCATGTAGCATCGGCTAACCAGATACCTTGCAGAGCTATCCAATACACTATGACCTGCACACCTGCCCAGCCATTGAAAGCTGGGAGTATAAGAGCCGCTCCAAGAGAGGTTTTGACGGGTACCCACATAGATGACCACTTCTTGCCTAAAAGCTCTCCGTCGTTCGCTGTGCTCGCTGTACCTGCAAGTAGTGTATACATAGCTAATAGACCAGCTACAATCATTGCAGCAGCCACGAAGATGACATTAGCCGCAGTGAGTAGTGAACTCTCTGTTAGAGTCTTGCCATCCCCCCCAAACACCATCTTGAGGGTGTTATTGACAAGGTAGTCACTTTGGAACTCGTCAAAGAGATCGAAAGCATATGCTGTACCAGGTAGGAACACTGCAAGCAATGCCCCCATAAGACCTATTATTGTTAGTAATTTAAATTTTTCTTTTATCATAATTATTTACCTCTATATTGTTGTGTTTTGTCTTTTTTATTTATTCTTTTACATCTTTAACTTTTTTTTAGAAGCCTGCTCTAAAACTAAATCGTTATTAACATTTATATCCGATTCATTATCTTTATCAAGAGACTTTTCAAATTGTCTTGCAAGACCTTCAAATAATAATCTTTGTTCTTTATTATGAGGATAAATTGTTATTTGCTTTTCTTTTGGTAGGATTTTATTCAATTCATAAGCTTGTCTAAAAGTCTCTTTAACATGATCTTCTTTACCACTTATTTTTATTTCATTCATGTTTCTTTCCACGGCAAGGGCAAGCATTGTTTTAACTTCTAATTTTAAATCCGGATTCATTGTAGGGTCTACTTCACTTCTTTCTTTTAATATACGGGTTTTATCAATAGTTATTTTAGAACCAGTATTTAAAGATATAGTTACTTTTTTACCATTTTTATAATAATTATCAAATATTCCTTTAAATTCTTCTGATTCCAGGAATGAAAAATCATTACATATTTTATTTAATGCTTGTTCTTTTGATAAACCATTTCTTGCTGAAAGAGGTTTGAATATATTCATATTCTCTTTAAAAGTTTGCATTATTGATTTAGCTAATGGATTTTTGTTTATTGTTTCTGGAATATCTTCAATTTGATTATTGTTAACTAATTCTTCATGCAATTCGTCAACTGAAATATTCATCATTAAATTGTTTAGTTTTGCATGTTTATTATTTTCGTTTAATTCTGATAATGTATGAACAAATTCACCTTTTTCATCGACAGTGAGACTTTCCAGCATTATTTCATATTCATTCATTTCTTTTATCTCGCTCATATTTTCGCTCCTTAGTTATTATATTTGCTTGACTTTTTCGATTATGTAATTATAATCAGTTGTATCATTAGGTGTTATTTAATACATTTTAATACAACTTAATATTCTTATAATGGATATTTAATTAAAGTCAATATTAAGAAATAAAAAAATAGGAGATTAAGAAATGAAAAAAAGAAAAGAAATCAGAGTATTAGGGTTAAAAGGAGGCATCGGCAAAAGTACGACAAGTAAAAATGTTGCCGGATGGGCTGCATATAATGACTTTAAAGTATGTATAGTAGATAAAGACCCATTAGCATCAGTTTACACATGGCATTTAATCGCCATATCAAAAGAAGAAGAAAGAATTAACAAAGAACTTCAATTATCAGTTGAAGAAAGAATGTTTAATTATGACTTCAAAAAGAAAAAGATAATAGCAAAAAACCCAAATGCTATTATAGAAGATTTTAATGAAAGAGTAGAAACCGATCCTTTAAAAAGATTACCATTTAAAGTTTTCAAAAATGAAATTGAAGATGATGAAGATTATGATTTGGTAGTTTATGATTACCCACCTCGCTATAATAAAGATATTGGTTCTGGTTTAATTTTAATGCCTACACTTCTGGATAAAGAAACTTTATTGCCAACTTTTGATTATTATCACGAACTCGAAAAAGACTTTTATACTCTATTATTTGCAAATAAATATGATAATAGAAAAACCCGTGAAAGAAGATATTTAAAAGAATATTTCGATGGTAAAGGGCATGTAAGAGACAGAGCATGTTATGACATCGCATATGGTGAAGGTAGAACGATTTATGAAGATATTGCTTATAACTTCTTAGATGATGCCAGAAGCGAAGTTGATCAGGTTATGAGGGATTTACTACAAGTAGTTAAAGATGCACAAACTAAACAATAATTAAAAAAATAACGGGGTGACTTATGAATATGAAAAACGATTTTTTCAATATAGATACAGATATAAAAAAGCCGAAAGTAAAAAAACATAAACAAATAGAAGAAATGGATTTTGCATTAAAAAATGCAAAAGGTGAATTTTTTAAAGAACAAAGATCGGAAGATGTATATCCTTTCGATTTGCAGGTTTCTAAAAATGGTGAAGGCAATATTTATTCATCTGGGGTTATTAATAACAATACAGATGAAGAAAAAAACACGCACATTACTAATATTAGAATCCCATTGCCATTATGTGAAGAATTAAAAAAAGTCAGCACAAGCAGTATGACAAAAGATGCAATTGTTTTAATTCAGTGGTCTATTCGTGAAATTAAAAAACAAAAAATTGATATTATGGGAAGATTTAACGATAAAAAGGCATACAGAGGTAATGAAGTGATCGATGCCGTTCCCGTTCAAATAAGTGTTAAGCCTGGTGAAGGTTTAGTTTTTTCGTTAGGGGTTATAACAAAAGACACTAAAACAGAGAAATTAAACCACTATACGAATTTAAGATTTCCACTTGAAACGTGGAATGAATTAAAATCAGTATGCACTACTAACATAACAAAGGACATTGTAAGTTTATTAGCATGGGGGATAAAGGAACTAAAAAGTAAAAAAATTGATTTAATAGCTCAATTTAATGATAAAAAGACATGGAAAAATGATTAAGGGTTGAAATAAGGGTTTAAGGGTAAAATAAATATACCCTTAGCTATTGACACCCTTAAAATATATAATAATATGGAATTATGAAAATTAATGTTTTCATAATTATAAAAATACAAAAGGAGAAATGATATGAGTAATATAAAGGTTTTATCACAAGATTCAGTAAAACAAGTAGTTCAAAATTCTAATAGCACAAGTTCAAAACACCCAGGGATAGGTGGATCTGAATATTTATCTGTATTTGAAGATAAAGTTTATTCAGGTCAAACGCAATTTGATATTTTCAATAACAATAATTTAACAGAAATTGATTCTGTAATTGATTTACTTGAAGATGAATCATTAAAACAGGCAGGTGGTAAAAAATATAATTCAGCTAACGCACAAATTATATTAAATAAAGGTGAATCATTAGAGCAATATATTAAAGTAATTTTATACTTCCCACCTAACTTAACACCAAAAGAGCAAATTGAATACAGGGATGTTTTTGCAGAAGCTACACATAATTTAAACATACCTACTTTTTACACTAACAAAGCTAATAAATCTGGTAAATTAGTTGCAAGAAATTTTCAGGGGAAAGTGCCTTTAATTAAAGGTCAAATACATGTAAACCAATCTAACCAACCTCATTGTGAAATTAATATTCATAATAGAGCATATAAAAACATTACAAGAGATGCTAACGGTAAAATCATTAGTGCAGAAACAAGCCCAATTTTAGATTTAAGTGATTCCGATACACTTGAAAAATTTATTGACTATGTTGAAGGTGAGTTAGCTAAAAAAGGATTCGATCAAAAATTAACTCTCAATCATCAGTTGGTAAAAACCAATCTCAAAGCTTCACCAAATGTTACAACGGCGGCATCTAACCTTGTTAGCAATGTTAGTACACAGACAGCTTCATTACCAACAGCAAACACACAACAAGAACCCGAAACCGTTACAGAATCGACTGAACAAGTTAAAGAAGAACCTGAAACTAAAAAATCTTCTGGATTACAGGAAGCTTTAAACAATCAATTAAAAGAGCAGTTAATAGAAGAAGGGATAGATAAAAATTCTCTTGAAGACACTTTAAAGGCTATATCTTCAAGTATTGATACTGGTTTAAACATTCAAAGTGAGTCAGGTGGATTCAAAGATGAAAATCATGTTTCTATTACTCTTGAAAAATCAAAAAATGCAACTTACAGAGAAATAAGTGAACTTTTAAAAGCAGTAGAAGCCAAGAAAAAAGAATATGAAATTCTTGAAATCACGCAAAATATTTTAGAACAAAATAAAGTTTTAACTTCACAGACTCATGAGTTAAAAGAAGAAATAGAATTAGGTAAAAATGAAAATAAAAAATTAGCTGATAAAGTTGAAAAGACATTATCTAAAAATCTTGAGTTATCAATTGATTTAGATGCAGCAAAAGAAACTAATGATTACCTATTGACTCAAAGAATTAACAGAGAAAAGGAATTTGATAAAAAACTATCTTCTAAAGAAAAATTATTGAAAGCATATAAAGAAAAAATAAAATCTGGTTTTTCCCGTTTGAATGCTGAAAATTCAATTTTATTGAAAAACAATAACTCATTAAAAACAGAAAATGAAAGTTTATTAAGTGAAGTTGCATCTTATGCAGAGCAAAATGAAGCTCTTTCAAATGAAATTAAAGCCCTAAAAGAAGCAAGTGAGAAAGAAATTAAATCACTTAAAGAGAAAAATGAAATTTTAACCAATGAAGTTAAAGAAATTAAAGAAATTAAGAATGAATTGAAAGAAGCATCTAAACTTAACAGAGATTCACTTCTTAAAATCAATGTATTGCTTCAAACTATTGCAGATAAAGATACTAAATTTAATGAAACCCTTAAAACCGAAGTGGATGCAGTAAAGGCACAAGAAGCACAAAAATTGGATAGTTTCAAAAAAGCTAATAAGAAACAAAATGATCAAATAGCTGAACAAATTAAATCATTGCAGTCTAACTATAAAGCAGAGTTGACAGAAAAAGATGAAATTATTCAAAAACTCAAAGAAGAGTTAGAGCAATTTAAAAACCCAAAACCTAAAACACCAAAAGCATAATATGGAGATTGAAATTATGAATAAAGAGAGTGAAAATGATAAAATATTAGACAATATATTTAGTTTGCTAAATACTGAAATATCAACAGAAGAAACTAAAATTGATATTGATACTAAGGCTAATGAAGAAATAAATAATGTTCCAAATATTGATGAGGAGGGGGCAACCCCTCCAGAAGTCGTGGATAAGGTAAGTGAGTTATTTAATCCTGATAATATTAAATTTGAAGAAAGACCTAAAAAGATTTATACAGTAGAAGAAATATTAGAGACAAAAAGAAAGCAAAAAGAAGCTGGCATTTATTTAGTTTTAGAAAGTGAGGAAGTGATCAAATATAATGAAAGTGATAACATTAGAATTTTCTATATAATCAATGGAAAATATAAAACCTTCAACACATTAAAAACCAACTCATACACAATACATGAAGATTTTATAAAACCATTAAAAAAAGAGGCTGAAACAAGCAATGGTTTAATTGCTATATCTTCAAATAGTGATTCAGCTTTAAGGTTAATTATCAATTCATTATCTAATAAATTGATAAAAGTAACAACAAATACAGCTAACAAGAATGAATTGATTAATATCATTATGACAAAATTCAATAAAGGAAAAAATCACGAGGCTATATTAATGATAGAGTCTTACAATGAATATTGTGATTATATAAAAAAACCGGAATTAAATTTTGAAAATAATAAAGAGATAATGAATCAATATAAATCTCACATTGCAAATAAAAGCAATGATCAGTATAATATTAAGCTGAAAAATTTTATTTCAAATAATTGACAAAAGCTTTAAATAAAATACTATATAAAAAGTTGTTATAAAAATTATAAAAAGTCAAAAAAAAAGAAATGGAGAATAATATGATTACTAACGAGAATGAATTTTATATAAATGAAGAAGATTTATCAAAAGACGGAACATTGTTTCTACCCGCCAACGATTTAAACTCAATACAATTATGGTATGAAGACAATGATTATTTAGTAAATACATTAGGTATTTATTCTAAGTCTATTGATGAAGAAGGTGATACTCTTTTAACACCAATCCATGATTTCCCTATTTGCATATATAAAGTATTAGAAAAAAATGCAAAGGGAGAAAATGATAATGAAGAAAGTTTTACGGCATCTGACACTAAACAATTTGTAATGGTTAAATACAAAATAGCAGGTGTTCAAAAAATTGATGAAGTAGCATATTCAAGATATAAAACTTCAATAATGCCGACAAATGAAAGTTTAAACATGTCTTCTAATGGTGGTCGTTATGATCCTACTCATTTAAGTAATGGTTGGACGGCTCCAACACTAAGAAAAAACAAAACTCAAATTACTGCATTATTACAGCGCATGTTAGACCGTTGCACATTAAGAGCAGCATATGATAAAACAGGCTGGCAATATGATAGTGTTGAAAATAAATTATGTCATATAACACCATCACATAATTATTATTTAGGGAAAAAGGGCTATGCTTATGTATCAAAAGCAGGTTCAAGAGAAAAATATATATCAGCACAAATCAAACTGATATTAAACAGCCCTTTATATGCTTTATTGAAATGTGGAACGATTTCAGGATTTACAAGAGGTTTATTTAATGTAGAAACCGTATCTCATGCAATGGTTATGTATGGACAAGCTGGGTTAGGTAAAACAACTTTAATGCAAGCGGCAATGTCTTTCTTTGGTCCCTACTCAATGAGATCGCGAGGTTCTAATGTACCAAATGCAATAGATGGTACTTCTACTCTTGCCGGTACAGAATTTTTAATGTCAGCAAGAAATAATGCCGTTGTCGGATTTAATGAATTTGATGCTATGGTCAGAGAACTAACAATAGATAAAGCATTATTATTTTTAAGCGGTGGCGGTAGGATAGTAAAAAATCAATCAGCAGACGGCGGTGTAAATATGCACGTCTGGGATTCATTATTCTTAGCAACAGCAAATGATCAGCCTTCTAAAATTTACCCTGGTCATAGTAAAAACGAAGCTTTTACAAGTCGTTTAATGGAAATGAATATAGATGATCCCGTAATATGCAGACCAGAAAACGGGAAAAATGGATTTGATATAAATGAAATAGAAAGTGTTTTATTTGAAAATTATGGTCACGGCTATGATATGTTGATGGAATATCTTACAGAAGAAAAAATAAAATCATTAAACACTACATTCCATAAAACATTAAGTGAGTTTAAAGCCAATAAAGATATTATTAAATCTATTGGTAAAAATAATATTCGTTTGCTCCATCTTTTCACTTATATGTCTATCGGTGCTTTAATAATGAAAGATTTATTTAGTGAAGAAGCCTCAACACAAGCAACTCAAGCTTTAAATCTTTATATTAAATCATTATCTAAACCTGATAATATTAGAAACCCTAAAACAAAAGCTATTGAAGTTATTAAACAATTGAAACATAGCATTGTAATGTACCCAAGAGCTTTTGTGTGGGATACTTATGCTTATGACAGAAACAACCATGAAGATTTAACAGAAAGAGAAATTAAAGAGTATCAAAGAAAACAAGCTAAATCTTTCACGATTGATTCAGCCCAAAAAATTGGGATAATCAAGCAAGATAGACCTTTTGAAAATCAGTATGATTTTGAAGGTGAGTTATTACTTAATGTTAATACTAAAAATACTTCTGTTATCACAATCGGAACTAATTCTATTCCAGTAAATGAAATAATATCCGCGATAAAAGAACTTGATTTATGTTTTGAAGAAAAGAATGGAATTTACACTAAAAAAATTATAACCAAAAAAACATCGAAGAAAGAAAGAGCTTACTTTGATAATATTCCAAGCGATGTTTTAAGAATAAAATTAAAACCGTTAATGGATTTAGAAATAGATGAAGATGATTATAGTGATAGTGAAAACATTGAAACCATTAATAAAGAAATTGATGAAATTTCAAAAGTAGCAAAAAGAGAAAACACAAATAAAGGCAATAAAAATAAAGAAGTTGCAGACATTTTCTCAGACATGTTAAGTGTGTTAGATAAAGGTAAAGGAAGCGATTTATTAAATGTTGTTGACATGAGCAAAGCTAAAAGAATAACAAAGGAAGAGTTTTCAGTGATATTTCCAGAAGCTAAATAATATTAGCCCCGAAAGGGGCTTTTATTTTATATAGTTAGTTGTATTATTTAATACTACTTAATACTACTTAATACTACTTAATACTATTAGATGTTATTTAATACATTTTATAAAAAATAAAACAATTATTTTAATATTGCTATTGCTAAAGTTCTAAAATCAATTAGTATATAATTATGTGATAAAAAATATAAAAACTATAATTTTAGAGGTGATATATGAAAACAATAAATAATGCAATAATAGAAAATAAAGAAAATCTTTATACTTTCATTCATAACATGATGAGTATTGGAATTAATTCTAATGATTCAATTTTCTTTTTCATTAATTTTTATAACAGAAATAGCCAAAAAGGAAAGATGGATCTCAGCTTAACGAGATTTATAAAATTACAATCTGGCAATGTGGATTCATTTTTTGAAGATAGAAAAGACAATATTAATTTCCTAAGATCTAATAATGTGGGTTTTGAAATGAGACAACCATCATTGATTGCATACAAGACCTTTATAATGTATTTATATAGATATGAAAATAAATCTATATTCAATGATAACATCAATTTCCATTTATCTTTCATAAAACACAATCCAGAATTATTTTATAAAAATGGTCAAAGGAGCGATTTAGTTGATTTTATTTCCAATATAGATTTTGAAGTAAACAAAAACAAAGAACTAAAAGAAAAATATTACAATGAAACAAGGGGAGGTTTATATGCTTGAAGATTTTTATAAAAGGGCAATGAGAAAATTTAGTTTACTAACAATTTTCATTTTTACATTGGTTAATGTAATTGTATCAGTGATCGGATTGTTTCATGCACAAAATGAAAGTAAAATAGGTAATGTATTTGACGGTGTATTTATATTTTTACTTTTTGTTTTTTTATCTACTATTGGGTTAATTATGTTTTTTGATAAATTAGATGAAAAATAAATAATGAAATCACCACCATAAGCCCCAACACCAGGGGCTTTTATTTTGCTTGCAAGTCATACACGGTAAGACTACAATACAGTCATACACCGTAGGAGTCAGGCAAGATGGAATATTTGGAGTTCGTAGAAACCAGTGTATTCACTAAGGCTTGCAAGAGCCTGTTTAGTGATGACGAGTACAAAGAATTTCAGGCTTATATGCTCACAGACCCGGAGGCGGGGGCTGTAATCGTAGGAACGGCAGGATGCCGTAAGGTCAGATGGTCAAGACCAGGCACCGGTAAGAGTTCAGGGGTAAGAGCTATATACTACTACTATAACGAAGTAGGAAGACTATACATGCTTCTCATATACCCTAAGAGTGAGAAAGACAGCTTAACCGGGGCAGAAAAGAACATGCTCAGATCCGTTGTAGAATCATTTAAAGAGGAGTAATGAATATGAAAAAAGAACTGTTTGATGATCTCATTGCTTCTGCAAAAGAAGCCGTAGAAATCCATAAAGGTTTAAAAGAGCCTGCAAGAATTACCAGATTTGAACTTCCAGATGTAAAACAGATTAGAAAAAATACAGGTTTAAAACAAAATGATTTTGCTCAATTAGTCGGTGTATCTCCTGCATTAGTACAAGCATGGGAACAACATAAAAGAACACCATCGGGAAGTAGTTTAAAACTTTTAAGAATGATACAGATAAAACCTGATCTAATCGATACTTTAAAACTTGCCTAAAACAAGCCCCGTTAATGGGGCTTTTCTTTATATAAAATAAATAGCACTTTTTGCTAATTATTTTTATTCCCTTTTGTTTTCATCTATTTAAAAGCATTTTTTAATTTATAACATTAAACGAAAACGTTTTCTATTTTTATTCATTAAAAATAATTGTGTACTTATTTTTTTATTTATTATATATTCTTTTTATCAAAACAATAAAGGAGAATAAAAATGAAAAAACAAAACACTCAATACTCTACATTCACTTCATATCTTGCAAAAACTAATAAAAATGTTGATATGTACAGGATTTATAACCCACTAAATGAAAATTTGCGTTTCAATTCAAAACGCGATAAAAATTTTTATGATTTATATTTTAAAAGGCATTTTATCACAAGAAGAAATATTTTAACTGTCTTTTCTATTCATTGTTATCTAACAAAAAATGAAAGATTTATATCTGATAGAGTATCCTTCGTGAAATGTTCAATATATTTATTTAGAATAATGTTTAATTCATTAGCTAATGATATTGATATTAACATTTCTTTCCGTGGTGGAAATTTGATTTTCATTTCACAGTTCGGGAAGAAAGAAGAAATTTCATATTTCACTTTTTCAAAAATTGCAGGTGATATTTTTGATATTAAAGACTTTTCAATGAGCAATGAAAAATTACTTGCGGCATAAGGAGAATGATAATGAATAAAGAAATAGTAAATATTTTAAATGAAGTAGTAGCTAAGTCAAAATTTGCAAACACAGAAAAACACTTCTTCAATTGTGTATCTCATTCAATGATTATGAATGCTTTTATTCAGTTTGAAGAAAGGAAGAAATTCTACCTCCAGGACGACTATGCTTTTAATCATTTTATGAGCGAAGAAACAATAACAATGTTTAATAGCTATGAGTTTAAAAAGAATAATAAATTCTTCAAACAATTTAAAAGCGAAATTGTTAAATCCGCAATGATTTTATCTAACTGTATAGAAAATGAGCCTTTAACAGATATTTTTAAAGAATTGTTTGAAGTTTACTATGCACAAAACGATCAGACAAAATTTGCAAAATACATTGACAGTAAATTAACAAAAGACCTGAAAGTTGAATATGTTAGCTTTAACTATGATAAAAATGATTTTTGTAATGTAGAACCCACCGGTGGCACTGGTTTTCTCTTATATTCCTTGTTAAATAAAATAAGCAGAAAAGCAGGGCTGGAAGAAATTCAAAAGCTAAATATCACATACTTAGAAAGCGATCCTTTTTTTGCTCAAATATTTATTGCACAAACACTAACTAACATGTTCAATCATAATCTTGACTTTAAAGTATTAGATATCTATATAGCAAGTAAAGCACGGTATTACGACTGTGGAGGATATAAAGAAGCAGGACATGTAATGATAGTCAACCAAAATGAGTTTGTAGCAAAACGAGTTTTAGAAATCCAAAACAATTAATAAAGATAAGGGGTTACTATGGAAAAACAATTTAAAAAAACACTGGCAAGCATTCAAACCCGTTCCAACCGTTCAAGCTCTGATACAGTCAGAGAGTTCTTTAATTGTGTGTCTTACACAATGATAATGAATAGTCTTTTCCAGTTAGAACGAAGAGAGTTATTCTATTCAGGAAGTAATATATATGGTTTCAACCAGCTTGCTATACAAGCTGGTTTTATTGAGAAATCAATAATGTTAACTGACAGGCATAAATTCAGTATTGAAGAAAAATTTTATAATCAGTTTGATACTGAAATTATAGATACAGCTAATCTAATCTCGCTTGAAATACAAAAACAACCTTTAACAGATGTTTTCAATAGAATATTTGAAGATTGTTATTTAACAGGAAAAAAAGGTGAATGGCTGGGGCAGTTTTTAACACCTAACAGGCTTGCAGAAGCAATTTCTAGATTTGTAGGCTGGGAAAAGGATATTAAATACAATATTGGCGATTGTTGTGCAGGTACAGGCTCTTTACTTTTTCCCTTACTTAGAGAAATTCATAGCAAAGAAGGATATGAAGGAGTCCAGAAAATAGAGCTTCTTTATAATGAGATTGATCCATTAATGGCACAATTGTTTATGGCTCAGATATTAACCAACATGACTTATCATAATCTCGATTTTAAATCTCTTCATGTTTATATAGGTAATGCGATTACAGAATATGATACTGTAAGCACTCTTTTTTTGAGATTTAAGCAAAATAAATTAGTAGCTCAACGGGTATTAGAAATTGATAAAGAAAAGAAAGCAGCATAATTCTAAAAAGGATAAACAAAATGAAAAAACAATTTTATAAAGCAATGGAAAATATTTTAACACGATCTAATCGCTCTCATTCGGATACAGTCAGGGAGTTTTTTAATTGTGTGTCTTACACCATGATAATGAATAGTCTTTATCAGTTAGAAAAAAGAGAACAGTTTTACTCAGGTGAAACAACATATCGGTTTTCAACCATTCTCAATGAATTGCATGTAGCAGAGAGAAATATAATCATAACAAATAGGCATAAATTAAAAATTGATAATGTATTTTATAAAAGATTCGCAAATGAAATAAAATTTATTTCAGGAGTATTATCTAATGAAATTGGGAAAAACCCACTCACTGATATATTCAATGAGTTGTTTGAAGATTTATTTTTAACAGATAAAAAAGGGGACGGGTTCGGTCAATTCCTTACACCTCATGATATATCTGAACTTTTGACAGATATAATTTATACTACAAGTAAAGATAAATATAAAATAGCTGATAGCTGTGCTGGTACCGGATCTTTGATTTTTCCTTTGCTTAAAAGAATCTTTTTGAAAGAAGGTTTTGAAGGTATTCAAAAAGTAGAGTTGTTTTATAATGATAAAGATTCATTTGTATCTCAGTTGTTTATAGCTCAAATACTAACTAATATGATTTATCACAATTTAGATTTTAAAGATCTTCGTGTTTACATAGGTGATGCTATAACTGAATACGACACTATAAACACTTTATTTTTAAGAGTTAAGAAAAATAAATTAGTAGCTCAACGAGTATTAGAAATTGACAGAAAAAAGAAAGCGGCATGATAAAAAGAATTACGACAAAGTAGCGAGCTTTGTCGTAATATAAGATGTTTCATTTTTTTGGTGTAATAACTTAGGTGTAATAACTTATATGTTATATAATTTATCATAAAAGGATCAATAATATGATTAACTGTTTAACACTTATAGATTTATCAGGTATTTATTTTTTTGTCAATATTAAATAATAATTATTTTAAAGCTATTTGAATTAGCACCATCGAAAATGAAATAAAACTAAAAACAAAAAATGATTTTGTTATTAATTGAACAATGTCAGTTATGTTTTCATTCCTTCTTTCTAAATCAGCAATCAAATTAGTATACTTAGTTTTTAATTCGTTATATTCTACTTCAAGAGATTTGTTTTCTTCCATATATCCTCCTTTATTATTTATATTAATATAAGATATTATAAATATTTGTCAATTTGAAGAATAAAAAAATATAGCAAAGTTCCAGCTTTGCTATATTATATTTTTTGCTAATGCTATTTTACTACATTTCATAACAAGGAACATTAATTGATTAAAGGAGTCTTTTAATGTTATATATATAACTATCAGATATTTATTTCTTGTTAATTCATTTTCAACAAAAAACATTAGTTTTAATGCAATCAATAGAATTGTTGTAATAAAGAAAACCAGAAGAAACAATGTGATATTTTTTGTTAGATAGTTTTCTTTTTTTACAAATACTTATTACATTTAATAAATCATCTCTTTTAAAATCTCTTGTTTTACCATCGCTATTTATCCAGAAATACCCTTCATTGTTTTCATTAACTAAAAATAAATAATCTTCATTATTGATATATTCACCAGATTTAAATAATCCTATTTCAGTTAAATCATGGGCTAATTTCATTTTCTTTTCATTATTAACCACATTAAGAAACTCATTGATTATTTCTTTTTCGTCATCAATTTTTCTATGTAAAACATAAGTTGGGTTTTTATAATTATTTATCATATTCATTCTCCTTATCATTGTTATAGTCTTTTTTTCTTTTGTGTCTGATTTGCTTGCATTACATTTAACAAAATCAAACTCTCTAAATAATTTATAAATCTATTAGTTAAATTTACCCCTGTATTATAGTTAATATAATCAGGTATATATTTTCTGTTTCTCAAAACAACTATAAGTCTTAATAAATCACTATGTGTTTTTTCTGTATATGTGATTGTAGAATATGCTTTCAAACAATCATTTATACATTTATCAAAATCACTTTCATTAGATATAGCATCACATAAAATATATGTCATAAATAATTCTTTATTATTTCCAGTTATATTGTCATGGAATGATTTACAAAAACAACTAAACAACATGTTGGGATCTATTTTATATATAAATATGCTTATTGTTCTGTATTCTCTCATGGTTCTGTTTACAGATAATTTTTCCGTACCGTAAAAACTCGACAAACAATCATCAACCAATTTACGATATAAATCATAATCCGTATAACCTAAAACATTTAATTTACCTAATAAATAGTCACTTAATTCAAAAAAAGGCTTGAAAAGTTTTTTAGTTTTATCATTTGGGTAGTTCATAATAACACTCCTTATTTACAATCTTCTTTTAATTTTTAGTGGTTCATTTCTTATTCTTTCAAACCTTTGCCTTTTTTCTTTTTGCTCGTTAGATGAAAATTCTTTCAATAATTCTTTGTTTTCATAATGTGATCTCAATTCTTCATAGTTATTTGAGTTAGCATCTGTTTTAAATTTATCATAATCACCTTTTAAAAACCTTTCTTCAATTTCTTTCGGGATTTCATTAAAAGATATATTTTCATCTTTATAATAATCAACTAAATCAGAAATATAAAAATTACCATTTTTCTTTAATGCTGCTTGTTCCAGTGTGTCTTTCAATTCTTCTGGATCTTTTATCCATTTTATTACTTTTTGATAATCAACTAAGGTATCACTATAAACATACTTAAACATATTATCGTTATATAAAACATTATGTGGATCATCAAAGCAATTTCTATTTTGTTCACTAATCGGTGATATTTTATCTTTCTCTTTTTTTTCTTCAATGAAATCATTACCATAACTATATATAATAGATTTTATTTCATATATATCTCTAAATATATCATTTTGCTCTAATTTAGTTAAATCTATATTTTTAGATTTATAGTGTCTGTATGCTGCTATTGCATGATCTAATGTTGTTAATTCAATGGATTCAAAGGTTCTTTCATTCTGCCAATCTACCATTTCATTTTCTATATCATCTTCATAAGTCATAAATTTCTCCTTCCTTTTTTATGGGGCTTTATAAGCCCCGTTATATATTACATTCTCATTTTTTTATTATTAGAAGAAGAAGCATTAAAAGAAGAAGCTATTTCTTTACTTTCAATCAATGATTTTAATTCTTCGTAGTTGCTTTTATTTTCTTCGTTTTTAAATTTTTCGTATTCGCCATTTATAAATTTTTCTTCAATTTCTTTTGGTAATTCATCAAGTGATATATTTTCCTTTTTGTAAAAATCAATTAGATCTGAAATATAAAAATCACCGCTTTTTTTCAATGTTGCTTGCTCTAATGTATCTCTTAATTCTTCTGGCTCACCTATCCATTCCATTATTTTTCCACCTATAAAATTATCTACTTTTTCATCATCATATAAATAACGAGAATCATAATCATCATCACCAATATAAATACTTTGAGGGTTGTGACAAAATTTTGTATACTCCCCAATACTAAAATCTTCTTCATCTATATAATAAGAATCTCCTTTTTCTCTTTTTCCATTAATAAAATTGTCACCAAGATTAAATATCCCATCTCTTATCTCTGTTAAATCATTATTAAAATCTTCTAAATCCAATTTACTAATATTTTTCGCTGATGTTTTATAATATTTATATGCAGCAACAGCATAATCTAAATTTGTTAGTTTAATAACTTCTATATCTCTACTCATACTCTC
>OIFG01000198.1_pt1 | contig 27351 bp, 25 predicted proteins | sample 1582031 | NCBI WGS metagenome assembly OIFG01 (sample SAMN07501051, study PRJEB24779) | human gut metagenome | isolation source: stool | host: human infant | place: USA: Pittsburgh, PA | reverse complement strand
GAGATGGTAATGCCAGGCGACAACATCAAGATGGTTGTTACCCTGATCCACCCAATCGCAATGGACGATGGTCTGCGTTTCGCAATCCGTGAAGGCGGCCGTACCGTTGGTGCAGGCGTTGTTGCTAAAGTTCTCGGCTAATTGCTGATAACATTTGACGCAATGCGCATGAAAAGGGCATCATTTGATGCCCTTTTTGCACGCTTTCGAAACAGAACCTGGCTCATCAGTGATTTTATTTGTCATAATCATTGCTGAGACAGGCTCTGAAGAGGGCGTTTTAGTCCGAAACGCAACAGAGCATTTCGGTTTGGTTCGCCTCGCTATCGCGGGGTGAAAATGTTTGTAGAATACTTCTGACAGGTTGGTTTATGAGTGCGAATACCGAAGCTCAAGGGAGCGGGCGCGGCCTGGAAGCGATGAAATGGGTAGTGGTAGCCGTATTGTTGATCGTAGCAATCGTTGGCAACTACCTTTATCGCGACATGATGCTGCCGCTACGCGCGCTGGCAGTGGTAATTCTGATTGCTGCAGCGGGTGGTGTCGCGCTGTTGACGACTAAAGGTAAAGCGACCGTCGCTTTTGCCCGCGAAGCGAGAACCGAAGTCCGTAAGGTCATTTGGCCGACTCGCCAGGAAACATTGCACACCACGCTGATTGTAGCTGCGGTTACCGCTGTAATGTCACTGATCCTATGGGGACTGGATGGTATTCTGGTTCGCCTGGTATCCTTTATCACTGGCCTGAGGTTCTGAGATGTCTGAAGCCCCTAAAAAGCGCTGGTACGTCGTTCAGGCGTTTTCCGGTTTTGAAGGCCGCGTAGCAACGTCGCTGCGTGAGCATATCAAATTACATAATATGGAAGAGTTGTTTGGTGAAGTTATGGTTCCGACCGAAGAAGTGGTCGAGATCCGTGGCGGCCAGCGTCGCAAAAGCGAACGCAAATTCTTCCCGGGTTACGTGCTTGTTCAGATGGTGATGAACGATGCAAGCTGGCACTTAGTGCGCAGCGTACCGCGCGTAATGGGCTTTATCGGCGGCACGTCTGACCGTCCGGCGCCAATCAGCGATAAAGAAGTTGATGCGATTATGAACCGCCTGCAGCAGGTTGGTGATAAGCCGCGTCCGAAAACGCTGTTTGAACCGGGTGAAATGGTTCGTGTTAATGACGGTCCGTTTGCTGACTTTAACGGCGTGGTTGAAGAAGTGGACTACGAGAAGTCCCGCCTGAAAGTTTCCGTTTCTATCTTCGGTCGTGCGACCCCGGTAGAACTGGACTTTGCCCAGGTAGAAAAAGCCTAAGCAGCGATCAAAAAAGCGACGATTTAATCGTTGCACAGGGCGCGAGATTGGAATACAATTTCGCGCCTTTTGTTTTTATGGGTCTCGGCCCGTAAAACGATTTTTATTCACGGGGAGCCTCCTTGAGGCGCTATTACCCAATCAGAGGATTTTAGAATGGCTAAGAAAGTACAAGCCTACGTCAAGCTGCAGGTTGCAGCTGGTATGGCGAACCCAAGTCCACCAGTTGGTCCAGCTCTGGGTCAGCAGGGTGTGAACATCATGGAATTCTGTAAAGCGTTCAACGCCAAAACCGAATCCCTGGAAAAAGGTCTGCCAATCCCAGTCGTAATCACTGTTTACGCTGACCGTTCTTTCACTTTCGTTACCAAGACCCCTCCAGCAGCAGTTCTGCTGAAGAAAGCGGCTGGTATCAAGTCTGGTTCCGGCAAGCCGAACAAAGACAAAGTGGGTAAAATTTCCCGCGCCCAGCTGCAGGAAATCGCGCAGACCAAAGCTGCCGACATGACTGGTTCCGACGTTGAAGCGATGACTCGCTCCATCGAAGGTACTGCACGTTCCATGGGCCTGGTAGTGGAGGACTAAGAAATGGCTAAACTGACCAAGCGCATGTCCGTGATCCGTAACAAAGTTGATGCGACCAAACAGTACGACATCAACGAAGCGATCGCTCTGCTGAAAGAACTGGCTACCGCTAAGTTCGTTGAAAGCGTTGACGTTGCTGTTAACCTGGGCATCGATGCTCGTAAATCTGATCAGAACGTACGTGGTGCAACTGTACTGCCACACGGTACTGGCCGTTCCGTTCGCGTAGCCGTATTTGCCCAGGGCGCAAACGCTGAAGCTGCTAAAGCTGCAGGCGCTGAGCTGGTAGGTATGGAAGATCTGGCTGACCAGATCAAGAAAGGCGAAATGAACTTTGACGTTGTTATTGCTTCCCCGGATGCAATGCGCGTTGTTGGCCAGCTGGGCCAGGTTCTGGGTCCACGCGGCCTGATGCCAAACCCGAAAGTGGGTACTGTAACTCCTAACGTTGCTGAAGCGGTTAAGAACGCTAAAGCAGGTCAGGTTCGTTATCGTAACGACAAAAACGGCATCATCCACACCACCATCGGTAAAGTGGACTTTGACGCTGACAAACTGAAAGAAAACCTGGAATCTCTGCTGGTTGCGCTGAAAAAAGCGAAACCAACTCAGGCGAAAGGCGTGTACATCAAGAAAGTTAGCATCTCCACCACCATGGGTGCAGGTGTTGCAGTTGACCAGGCTGGCCTGAGCGCTGCTGCAAACTAATGCCTTTACGTGGGCGGTGATTTTGTCTACAATCTTACCCCCACGTTTGCTAACGAAAGTTAGCGGCTAAAGAATTTGTTCGTTGGAGCCTGGCCTATCCAGGCCTCCGTCGAAGACCGCAGGTGTTTCGCAAGAGACTTAATCCCCTGCGTAGACGGTGACAGAACGCTAAGATTATTTTTGGATACTCTGGCTTGTTTCTGCTCACCGTATTAAGACGCTCTTTCCGTTGGGAAGAGTGAAGTGAGTTCCGGGACATGAGTCTCGGCAAACATCCAGGAGCAAAGCTAATGGCTTTAAATCTTCAAGACAAACAAGCGATTGTTGCTGAAGTCAGCGAAGTAGCCAAAGGCGCGCTGTCTGCAGTAGTTGCGGATTCCCGTGGCGTTACTGTAGATAAAATGACTGAACTGCGTAAAGCAGGTCGTGAAGCTGGCGTTTACATGCGTGTTGTTCGTAACACCCTGCTGCGCCGCGTAGTTGAAGGTACTCAGTTCGAGTGCCTGAAAGACACGTTTGTTGGTCCAACCTTGATTGCATATTCTATGGAACACCCGGGCGCTGCCGCTCGTCTGTTCAAAGATTTCGCGAAAGCGAATGCAAAATTCGAGGTTAAAGCTGCAGCCTTTGAAGGTGAGTTGATCCCGGCATCGCAAATCGATCGCCTGGCAACCCTGCCGACCTACGAAGAAGCAATTGCACGCCTGATGGCAACCATGAAAGAAGCTTCGGCTGGCAAACTGGTTCGCACTCTGGCTGCTGTTCGCGATGCGAAAGAAGCTGCTTAATAGCAGTCATCTTTATCAAGTATTCGCTTACGTATAAACTTATTCTGATTTTCAGGAACAATTTAAATGTCTATCACTAAAGATCAAATCATTGAAGCAGTATCCGCTATGTCCGTAATGGACGTTGTAGAACTGATCTCTGCAATGGAAGAAAAATTCGGTGTTTCTGCTGCTGCTGCTGTAGCTGTAGCTGCTGGCCCGGTTGAAGCTGCTGAAGAAAAAACTGAATTCGACGTAATTCTGAAAGCTGCTGGCGCTAACAAAGTTGCTGTAATCAAAGCAGTACGTGCTGCAACTGGCCTGGGTCTGAAAGAAGCTAAAGACCTGGTAGAATCTGCTCCAGCTGCGCTGAAAGAAGGCGTGAGCAAAGACGACGCAGAAGCACTGAAAAAATCTCTGGAAGAAGCTGGCGCTGAAGTTGAAGTTAAATAAGCCAACCCTTCCGGTTGCAGCCTGAGAAATTAGGCTGATGGCTGGTGACTTTTTAGTCACCAGCCTTTTTGCGCTGTAAGGCGCCAGTAGCATTTCACACTGTTTGACTGCTGGTAGTCCTGACAATGCTTGTTTCTATCGACGACTTAATATACTGCGACAGGGTGCTCGCTCTGGGTAAATCGCAATGAAATGGTTTAAGCGTGATAGCAACAGGCATTGCGGAAAGTGTTCGATTTTCCGATCAACAAAATGGTGTTGCACAAACTGTCCGCCAATGGACAGATGGGTCGACTTGTCAGCGAGCTGAGGAACCCTATGGTTTACTCCTATACCGAGAAAAAACGTATTCGTAAGGATTTTGGTAAACGTCCACAAGTTCTGGACATTCCATATCTCCTTTCTATCCAGCTTGACTCGTTCCAGAAGTTTATCGAGCAAGATCCTGAAGGGCAGTACGGCCTGGAAGCAGCCTTCCGTTCCGTGTTCCCAATTAAGAGCTACAGCGGTAATTCCGAGCTGCAATACGTCAGCTACCGCCTTGGCGAACCGGTATTTGACGTTCAGGAATGTCAAATCCGTGGCGTGACCTACTCGGCACCGCTGCGCGTTAAACTGCGTCTGGTGATCTACGAGCGCGAAGCGCCGGAAGGCACCGTCAAAGACATTAAAGAACAAGAAGTCTACATGGGTGAAATTCCACTCATGACTGACAACGGTACTTTCGTCATCAACGGTACTGAGCGTGTTATCGTTTCCCAGCTGCACCGTAGCCCGGGCGTCTTCTTCGACAGCGATAAAGGTAAAACGCACTCATCCGGTAAAGTACTGTATAACGCGCGTATCATTCCTTACCGTGGTTCCTGGCTGGACTTCGAGTTCGATCCGAAAGACAACCTGTTTGTCCGTATCGACCGTCGTCGTAAACTGCCTGCGACCATCATTCTGCGTGCGCTGAACTACACCACTGAGCAGATTCTTGATCTGTTCTTTGAGAAAGTTGTCTTCGAAATTCGCGACAACAAGCTGCAAATGGAACTGGTGCCTGAGCGTCTGCGTGGTGATACCGCGTCGTTCGACATCGAAGCCGACGGCAAAGTGTATGTTGAGAAAGGCCGCCGTATTACTGCGCGCCACATCCGTCAGCTGGAAAAAGATGATATCAAACACATCGAAGTCCCGGTTGAATACATTGCTGGAAAAGTAGCTGCAAAAGATTACGTTGATGCATCCACTGGCGAGCTGATCTGCCCGGCTAACATGGAGCTGAGCCTGGATCTGCTGGCTAAGCTGAGCCAGTCTGGCCACAAGCGTATCGAAACGCTGTTCACCAACGATCTGGACCACGGTCCGTACATGTCCGAAACCGTACGTGTCGACCCAACCACCGATCGTCTGAGCGCGCTGGTAGAAATTTACCGCATGATGCGCCCGGGTGAGCCACCGACTCGTGAAGCGGCTGAAAGCCTGTTCGAGAACCTGTTCTTCTCCGAAGACCGCTACGATCTGTCCGCGGTTGGTCGTATGAAGTTCAACCGTTCTCTGCTGCGTGACGCGATCGAAGGTTCCGGTATCCTGAGCAAAGAAGACATCATCGAAGTGATGAAGAAGCTCATCGATATCCGTAACGGTAAAGGCGAAGTGGACGATATCGACCACCTCGGCAACCGTCGTATCCGTTCCGTTGGCGAAATGGCGGAAAACCAGTTCCGCGTTGGCCTGGTACGTGTAGAGCGTGCGGTGAAAGAGCGTCTGTCTCTGGGCGATCTGGATACCCTGATGCCTCAGGATATGATCAACGCCAAGCCGATCTCCGCAGCAGTGAAAGAGTTCTTTGGTTCCAGCCAGCTGTCTCAGTTTATGGACCAGAACAACCCGCTGTCTGAGATCACGCACAAGCGTCGTATCTCTGCACTCGGCCCAGGCGGTCTGACCCGTGAGCGCGCAGGCTTTGAAGTTCGAGACGTACACCCGACTCACTACGGTCGCGTATGTCCAATCGAAACGCCTGAAGGTCCAAACATCGGTCTGATCAACTCCCTGTCCGTGTACGCACAGACTAACGAATACGGTTTCCTTGAGACCCCGTATCGTAAAGTGACTGACGGTGTTGTAACCGACGAAATTCATTACCTGTCTGCTATCGAAGAAGGTAACTACGTCATCGCTCAGGCGAACTCCAACCTGGATGACGAAGGCCACTTTGTAGAAGATCTGGTTACCTGTCGTAGCAAAGGTGAATCGAGCTTGTTCAGTCGTGACCAGGTTGACTACATGGACGTTTCCACCCAGCAGGTGGTTTCCGTCGGTGCGTCCCTGATCCCGTTCCTGGAACACGATGACGCCAACCGTGCATTGATGGGTGCGAACATGCAACGTCAGGCGGTTCCAACTCTGCGCGCTGATAAGCCGCTGGTTGGTACCGGTATGGAACGTGCTGTTGCCGTTGACTCCGGTGTTACTGCAGTTGCTAAACGTGGCGGTACCGTTCAGTACGTGGATGCATCCCGTATCGTTATCAAAGTTAACGAAGACGAGATGTACCCGGGCGAAGCAGGTATCGACATCTACAACCTGACCAAGTACACCCGTTCTAACCAGAACACCTGTATCAACCAGATGCCATGTGTGTCTCTGGGTGAGCCAATTGAGCGCGGCGACGTGCTGGCTGACGGTCCGTCCACCGACCTTGGTGAACTGGCGCTCGGTCAGAACATGCGCGTAGCGTTCATGCCGTGGAACGGTTACAACTTCGAAGACTCCATCCTCGTTTCCGAGCGTGTGGTTCAGGAAGATCGTTTCACCACTATTCACATCCAGGAACTGGCGTGTGTGTCTCGTGACACCAAGCTGGGGCCAGAAGAGATCACCGCTGACATCCCGAACGTGGGTGAAGCTGCGCTCTCTAAACTGGATGAATCCGGTATCGTTTACATCGGTGCAGAAGTGACCGGCGGCGACATTCTGGTTGGTAAGGTAACGCCGAAAGGTGAAACCCAGCTGACGCCAGAAGAGAAACTGCTGCGCGCGATCTTCGGTGAGAAAGCGTCTGACGTTAAAGACTCTTCTCTGCGTGTGCCGAACGGTGTTTCCGGTACGGTTATCGACGTTCAGGTCTTTACTCGCGACGGCGTAGAAAAAGACAAACGTGCGCTGGAAATCGAAGAGATGCAACTGAAGCAGGCTAAGAAAGACCTGTCTGAAGAGCTGCAGATCCTCGAAGCTGGCCTGTTTGGTCGTATCTACGCGGTGCTGGTTGCCGGTGGTGTTGAAGCTGAGAAGCTCGACAAACTGCCACGCGACCGCTGGCTGGAACTGGGCCTGGCCGACGAAGAGAAACAAAATCAGCTGGAACAGCTGGCTGAGCAGTATGACGAACTGAAACACGAGTTCGAGAAGAAACTCGAAGCGAAACGCCGCAAAATCACTCAGGGCGACGATCTGGCACCAGGCGTGCTGAAGATTGTTAAGGTGTATCTGGCTGTTAAACGTCAGATCCAGCCTGGTGATAAGATGGCAGGTCGTCACGGTAACAAGGGTGTTATCTCTAAGATCAACCCGATCGAAGATATGCCGCACGATGCTAACGGTACGCCGGTAGATATCGTACTGAACCCGCTGGGTGTACCGTCTCGTATGAACATCGGTCAGATCCTCGAAACTCACCTGGGTATGGCTGCAAAAGGCATCGGCGACAAGATCAACGCCATGCTGAAACAGCAGCAAGAAGTCGCGAAACTGCGCGAATTCATCCAGCGTGCGTACGATCTGGGTACTGATGTTCGCCAGAAAGTCGACCTGAACACCTTCAGCGATGAAGAAGTGCTGCGTCTGGCAGAGAACCTGAAAAAAGGTATGCCAATCGCAACGCCAGTCTTCGATGGTGCGAAAGAGTCTGAAATCAAGGAACTGTTACAGCTGGGTGGCCTGCCAAGTTCTGGCCAGATCACTCTGTTCGACGGTCGTACCGGTGAGCAGTTCGAGCGCCAGGTAACCGTGGGTTACATGTACATGCTGAAACTGAACCACCTGGTTGATGACAAGATGCACGCGCGTTCTACCGGTTCTTACAGCCTGGTTACTCAGCAGCCGCTGGGTGGTAAGGCGCAGTTCGGTGGTCAGCGCTTCGGGGAGATGGAAGTATGGGCGCTTGAAGCATACGGCGCAGCATACACCCTGCAGGAAATGCTCACCGTTAAGTCTGATGACGTGAACGGTCGTACCAAGATGTATAAAAACATCGTGGACGGCAACCATCAGATGGAGCCGGGCATGCCAGAGTCCTTCAACGTACTGTTGAAAGAGATTCGTTCGCTGGGTATCAACATCGAACTGGAAGACGAGTAACTCTCGCTCAAACAGGTCACTGGTGCCGGAGTAATTTCCGGCACCAGATTGTGCTAACTCCGACGGGAGCAAATCCGTGAAAGACTTATTAAAGTTTCTGAAAGCGCAAACTAAAACCGAAGAGTTTGATGCGATCAAAATTGCTCTGGCCTCGCCAGACATGATCCGTTCATGGTCTTTTGGTGAAGTTAAAAAGCCAGAAACCATCAACTACCGTACGTTCAAACCTGAGCGTGACGGCCTTTTCTGTGCGCGTATTTTCGGGCCAGTAAAAGATTACGAGTGCCTGTGCGGTAAGTACAAGCGCCTGAAACACCGTGGTGTGATCTGTGAGAAGTGCGGCGTTGAAGTGACCCAGACTAAAGTGCGTCGTGAGCGCATGGGCCACATCGAGCTGGCGTCTCCGACTGCCCACATCTGGTTCCTGAAATCTCTGCCGTCCCGTATCGGCCTGCTGCTGGATATGCCGCTGCGTGATATCGAACGTGTTCTGTACTTCGAATCTTATGTAGTTATCGAAGGCGGTATGACGAACCTGGAACGTAACCAGATTCTGACCGAAGAACAGTATCTGGACGCGCTGGAAGAGTTCGGTGACGAATTCGACGCGAAGATGGGTGCGGAAGCGATCCAGGCCCTGCTGAAGAGCATGGATCTGGAGCAGGAGTGCGAGCAGCTGCGTGAAGAGCTGAACGAAACCAACTCCGAAACCAAGCGTAAAAAGCTGACCAAGCGTATCAAACTGCTGGAAGCGTTCGTTCAGTCTGGTAACAAACCAGAGTGGATGATCCTGACCGTTCTGCCGGTTCTGCCGCCAGATCTGCGTCCGCTGGTTCCGCTGGATGGTGGTCGCTTCGCAACGTCTGACCTGAACGATCTGTATCGTCGCGTCATTAACCGTAACAACCGTCTGAAACGTCTGCTGGATCTGGCTGCGCCGGACATCATCGTACGCAACGAAAAACGAATGCTGCAGGAAGCGGTAGATGCCCTGCTGGATAACGGTCGTCGCGGTCGTGCGATCACCGGTTCTAACAAACGTCCTCTGAAATCTTTGGCTGACATGATCAAAGGTAAACAGGGTCGTTTCCGTCAGAACCTGCTCGGTAAGCGTGTTGACTACTCCGGTCGTTCTGTTATCACCGTAGGTCCATACCTGCGTCTGCATCAGTGCGGTCTGCCGAAGAAAATGGCACTGGAACTGTTCAAACCGTTCATCTACGGCAAGCTGGAACTGCGTGGCCTGGCCACCACCATCAAAGCCGCTAAGAAAATGGTTGAGCGTGAAGAAGCTGTCGTTTGGGATATCCTGGACGAAGTTATCCGCGAACACCCGGTACTGCTGAACCGTGCACCAACCCTGCACCGTCTGGGTATCCAGGCATTTGAGCCAGTACTGATCGAAGGTAAAGCTATCCAGCTGCACCCGCTGGTTTGTGCGGCATATAACGCCGACTTCGATGGTGACCAGATGGCTGTTCACGTACCGCTGACGCTGGAAGCCCAGCTCGAAGCGCGTGCGCTGATGATGTCTACCAACAACATCCTGTCTCCAGCGAACGGTGAGCCAATCATTGTTCCTTCTCAGGACGTTGTACTGGGTCTGTACTACATGACCCGTGACTGTGTTAACGCCAAAGGCGAAGGCATGGTGCTGACTGGCCCGAAAGAAGCTGAGCGTATTTATCGCGCTGGCCTGGCCTCTCTGCATGCGCGTGTAAAAGTGCGTATCACCGAATATGAAAAAGCTGAAAACGGCGAACTCGTTGCGAAAACCAGCCTGATTGACACGACCATTGGCCGTGCGATTCTGTGGATGATCGTACCGAAAGGTCTGCCTTTCTCCATCGTCAACCAGGCGCTGGGTAAGAAAGCGATCTCCAAAATGCTGAACACCTGTTACCGCATTCTGGGTCTGAAGCCGACCGTTATCTTCGCTGACCAGACAATGTACACCGGCTTTGCTTATGCAGCGCGTTCAGGTGCATCTGTTGGTATCGATGACATGGTCATCCCAGAGAAGAAACACGAGATCATCTCTGAAGCGGAAGCTGAAGTTGCTGAGATCCAGGAGCAGTTCCAGTCTGGTCTGGTTACCGCGGGCGAACGCTATAACAAAGTTATCGATATCTGGGCAGCGGCGAACGATCGTGTATCCAAAGCGATGATGGACAACCTGCAAACCGAAACCGTGATTAACCGTGACGGCGTCGAAGAGCAGCAGGTTTCCTTCAACAGCATCTACATGATGGCCGACTCCGGTGCGCGTGGTTCTGCAGCACAGATTCGTCAGCTGGCAGGTATGCGTGGTCTGATGGCGAAGCCAGATGGCTCCATCATCGAAACGCCAATCACCGCGAACTTCCGTGAAGGTCTGAACGTACTCCAGTACTTCATCTCTACTCACGGTGCTCGTAAAGGTCTGGCGGATACCGCACTGAAAACCGCTAACTCCGGTTATCTGACGCGTCGTCTGGTAGACGTTGCGCAGGATCTGGTAGTTACCGAAGACGATTGTGGCACCCTCGAAGGTATCACCATGACCCCGGTTATCGAGGGTGGTGATGTTAAAGAGCCGCTGCGCGATCGCGTTCTGGGCCGTGTGACTGCTGAAGACGTTCTGAAGCCGGGTACCGCAGATATTCTGGTTCCACGTAACACACTGCTGCACGAGCACTGGTGTGATCTGCTGGAAGCGAACTCTGTTGACTCCGTGAAAGTACGTTCCGTCGTATCCTGTGACACCGACTTTGGTGTATGTGCGCACTGCTATGGTCGTGACCTGGCGCGTGGCCACATCATCAACAAAGGTGAAGCTATCGGCGTTATCGCGGCACAGTCCATCGGTGAGCCGGGTACACAGCTGACGATGCGTACGTTCCACATCGGTGGTGCGGCATCTCGTGCGGCTGCTGAATCCAGCATCCAGGTGAAAAACAAAGGTAGCATCAAGCTCTACAACGCGAAGTCGGTTGTTAACTCTTCCGGTAAGCTGGTTGTGACTTCACGTAACACCGAGCTGAAGCTGATCGACGAATTCGGTCGTACCAAAGAGAGCTATAAAGTGCCTTACGGTGCTGTTATGGCGAAAGGCGATGGCGAACAGGTTGCTGGCGGCGAAACCGTAGCGAACTGGGATCCGCACACCATGCCGGTAATCACCGAAGTGGCGGGCTTTATTCGCTTCACCGATATGATCGATGGCCAGACGATTACTCGTCAGACCGACGACCTGACCGGTCTCTCTTCCCTGGTGGTTCTGGATTCTGCAGAACGTACCGCGGGTGGTAAAGATCTGCGTCCAGCACTGAAAATCGTTGATGCTAACGGCAACGACGTTCTGATCCCAGGCACCGATATGCCGGCTCAGTACTTCCTGCCAGGTAAAGCGATTGTTCAGCTGGAAGATGGCGTACAGATCAGCTCTGGTGATACCCTGGCGCGTATTCCTCAGGAATCCGGCGGTACCAAGGATATTACCGGTGGTCTGCCACGCGTTGCGGACCTGTTCGAAGCACGTCGTCCGAAAGAGCCGGCAATCCTGGCTGAAATCAGCGGTATCATTTCCTTCGGTAAAGAGACCAAAGGGAAGCGCCGTCTGGTGATCACGCCGCTGGATGGCAGCGATCCGTACGAGGAGATGATTCCAAAATGGCGTCAGCTCAACGTGTTTGAAGGTGAACGTGTAGAACGTGGTGACGTTGTTTCCGACGGTCCAGAAGCACCGCACGACATTCTGCGTCTTCGTGGCGTCCACGCGGTAACGCGTTACATCACCAACGAAGTACAGGACGTTTACCGTCTGCAAGGCGTTAAGATCAACGATAAGCACATCGAAGTTATCGTTCGTCAGATGCTGCGTAAAGCCACCATCGTGAATGCCGGTAGCTCCGACTTCCTCGAAGGTGAGCAGGTTGAATACTCTCGCGTCAAGATTGCTAACCGCGATCTGGAAGCGAACGGCAAACTCAGTGCGACCTTCGCACGTGACCTGCTGGGTATCACCAAAGCGTCTCTGGCAACCGAGTCCTTCATCTCCGCGGCATCGTTCCAGGAGACCACTCGTGTGCTTACCGAAGCAGCCGTTGCGGGCAAACGCGACGAACTGCGCGGTCTGAAAGAGAACGTTATCGTGGGTCGTCTGATCCCGGCCGGTACCGGTTATGCGTACCACCAGGATCGTATGCGCCGTCGCGCAGCGGGTGAAATCCCTGCTGCACCACAGGTGACTGCTGAAGACGCATCTGCCAGCCTGGCAGAGCTGCTGAACGCAGGCCTGGGCGGTTCTGACAACGAGTAATCGTTACGTCAGCCCATAAAAAAACCCGCTTCGGCGGGTTTTTTTTTTGCCTTATACGCTGTGGTTATCCGGCCTGCTATTCGGTGTTGCTGTTGCCCGGGGACGCTGCGTTTACCCGACCAGGAGTTTAAAGCTGTTACAGGCCCGGTAAGCGTAGCGCCACCGGGCGTATTAGTTCACCAGCGGCAAACGGCGATACAGCTCGATCATATCTCCCGCCAGATCCTGAATCACCATCGCATTCATGAGGTGATCCTGGGAGTGAACGGTAATCAGGTTGACCGGCAGCTTGCCGGTTCCTTCATCCATACCAATCAGCTTCGTCTGGATGGTATGCGCATGCTTAACGAATTCACGCGACTCTTCCATCGCCTTTTCCGCATCGGCAAAATCACCTTTACGCGCCATCTGCAACGCGGTTAATGCTGAACTGCGGGCTGCACCTGCATTCACCAGCAGCTCCATAATGATGGTTTCTAAATCTTCCATGACTTACTCCAGCAGTTTGAGGGCTTTTTCGAGGACGGCATCGCCTTTCATCATGCCGTAATCCATCATGTCAATAACCGCGACCTTTTTGCCCAGCGGCTCTGCCTGTGCCTGAAGATTGTTGAGTTCGTATTTGACCTGCGGGCCAAGCAACACGATGTCGGCTGCGGCAAGTTCATCTTTAAACTCAGCAACCGGGACGGCTTTGATGGTTACTTCGACCCCTTTTTTCTGCGCGGCGTCTTTCATGCGTTGAACCAGCATGCTGGTGGACATTCCCGCTGCACAGCATAAAACGATGTTCTTCATAGTCAGCCTCAATGTACATGTGTTTATTGATAATTATCCCGCGCGGCCCGCTTCGACAACCGCGTTACCGCGATTGTGTGTGAGTCATCACAAAGAAAGCCGCTTTTTCTGAAACCGGTTACAACTGTTACAGTGCGGGGGAAGGCAGGGCGAAACGAGGAAGAAGCTTTCCGCCCTGGTCAGCATCCCTGCTGACGTAATGAGCATAAAAAATCCGGGCGAGAGCTGACAATCGCCCGTTAATGACGTTACGTAACGCCTCGTAAACATTTCATCGGCTTACAGGTTTTTTCAACCCGGCTGCGAGGCGCGTCCCAACCAGCTATCCCAGTCTTTCCACACTGGCTGCAATCCTTGTTGGCTAAGCGCCCCGGCAACCTCTTCCGGGCGACGGTTATCGTGCGGCGCAAACTGCTCCAGCTCGGGGTGATCATCGGCATAGCCGCCTGGCTGGGTTTTTGAAAAAGCACTGACGTTATTAATGGCCAGCGGAATAACGCGATCGCGAAATGCGGGGGATTCCCGGGTCGATAGCGATAGCTCCACTTCCGGTGCCAGCAGACGAAACGCGCAAATGGTCTGCACCAGCTGGCGTTCATCCATGATCGACGCCGGCGGGATGCCCCCGGCGCAGGGGCGCAGCCGTGGGAAGGAGATCGAGTACCGGCTCTGCCAGTAGTGTTGCTGCAGCCAGAGCAAATGTTCCGCCACCATAAAGTTGTCGACCCGCCAGTTGTTGGAAAGCCCGGTCAATGCTCCGAGGCCGATCTTATCGATCCCCGCGCGGCCCAGCCGATCTGGCGTTTCCAGCCGCCAGAAGAAGTCCTGCTTTTTACCTTTAAGATGGTGCCGGGCATACACCGCCTCGTGGTAGGTCTCCTGATAGACCAGCACGCCATCCAGCCCCAGCGTTTTAAGCTCGCCATACTCGGCCTCAGAAAGAGGCTGAACCTCCATTTGCAGCGAGGCGAACTGGCGACGAATGGCCGGGATATGGCGACGAAAATAGTCCATTCCCACTTTAGTCTGGTGTTCGCCGGTAACCAGCAGCAGGTGCTCAAAACCCATCTCGCGGATCGCAGCACACTCCCGGGCAATCTCATTTTCATTCAGCGTTTTGCGCTTGATGTGATTGCTCATGGAGAAACCGCAGTAGGTACAGTCGTTGGCGCACAGATTTGAGAGATAGAGCGGCACATAAAAGCTCACCGTGTTGCCAAAGCGCTGGCGGGTCAGGCGCTTCGCCCGCTGCGCCATCGGCTCCAGATAGCGGCTGGCGGCAGGGGAGAGCAGGGCCATCATATCCTCGCGCGTCGGCTGTCGGGCAGTCAGGGCGCGCTCAACATCCGCAGGGGTTTTGCTGTTGATGCGTAGGCCAATATCGTCCCAGTCCAGCTGGCGCCAGCGATCGGTAAAAGTGTTCATGAGAAGGCCTCCAGAAATCCGGTTAACGGACTGGTGGCCTGGGCTTCAACGCTTCGCGAACCGGGGCCAGACTGACGGGCCAGCACACCGGCTTCCACCGCCAGGCGGAAGGCTTGCGCCATAGTGACCGGATCGTCAGCGACAGCAATGGCGGTGTTGACCAGGACGGCATCGGCGCCCATCTCCAGCGCCTGTGCGGCATGGCTGGGCACGCCGATCCCGGCATCCACTACCACCGGTACGGTCGCCTGCTGAATGATGATTTCCAGCATTGCGCGGGTTTCCAGACCCTGATTGGAGCCTATCGGCGCGCCGAGCGGCATCACCGCCGAGCAACCTACCTCTTCAAGGCGTTTGCACAGCACCGGATCGGCACCGCAGTAGGGCAGCACCGTGAACCCCTCTTTGACCAGCATCTCTGCCGCTTTCAGCGTCTCGATGGGATCGGGCAACAGCCAGCGGGCATCGGGATGGATCTCGAGCTTCAGCCAGCGGGTCCCCAGCGCCTCGCGCGCCAGCCGGGCGGCGAACACCGCTTCCTCCGCGGTTTTGGCCCCGGAGGTATTGGGCAACAGGCTTACACCCGCTTCCAGCAACGGCGCCAGAATGGCGTCATTGTGATTACGCAGATCGACCCGTTTCATTGCCAGGGTCACCAACTGGCTGCCACTCTCACGAATCGCCTCCACCATCAGCTTCGGCGAGGCGAACTTCCCGGTGCCGGTAAATAAATGCGAATCAAAGGTTTTATCAGCAATGCGTAACATCTCAGCCTCCGGCAATCACCTGAAAGAGCAGGATCTGATCGCCTTCGCGGACCTGCTGTTTATCCCACTGCTCACGCGGCAGGATCTGTTGATTCAGGGCCAGCGCGACCCCGGGTTTTAACTGGCGCAGCTGGTGGAGCAGGGTGGCGACGGTTAAGTCATCCCCGCACTGCATCGGTTCGTCGTTAAACAGGATCCGCATGCTGCCCTCCACACACCTGACAGCCGCTGGCACGCTGTAAAGCCAGTTGCCGCCAGCTTCCTGTCCGGGCATCGAACAGGCGCAGCGTATTGCGCGTTGTCTCGATGCCGCTGAGCAGTTTGATCGCCTCCAGCGCCTGCAAGGTGCCCATCACGCCAACCACCGGCCCGACGATCCCTGCGGTGCGGCAGTTGCGTTGCGGCTCGTCATCCTCCGGCCACACGCAGCGGTAGCAGCCCTGCGTCCAGGGCGGCGTCAACACCATCATCTGCCCGCCAAAGCCCACGGCGCTGGCGGTGATGAGCGGGGTATTGAGCAGCACGCAAGCGGCGTTAATTGCCTGACGGGTGGCCATATTATCGGTGCAGTCCAGCACCACGTCGGCGCGAGCGATCTCCTCCTGCAACGCATTGCCTTCCAGGCGCGTCTGCAGGGCAATCAGCCGGATATCCGGGTTGAGTTGCTGTAGCCGACGCTGCGTCACGTGCGCCTTTGGCTGGGTGACGTCATCGGTGGTAAACAGGATCTGGCGCTGCAAATTACTCAGATGAACGTCGTCATCGTCGGCCAGCACCAGGGTGCCGATCCCGGCTCCGGCCAGGTACAGTGCCGCCGGCGCGCCTAACCCGCCGAGGCCCACCAGCAGGACCCGGCTGGCGAGCAGCTTTTGCTGCCCCTCGATGGCGATATCCTCCAGCAGGATCTGGCGGCTGTAGCGCATAAAGTCACGGTCATTCATCGCCCACCCCCGCCAGTTGCAGTAGCTGTGCCGTTGCCGCCTGCCAGTCATTGGCCTGAGTGATGGCGCTGACCACCGCAATACTTCCTACCCCGGTTGCCAGTACCGCCGGGGCGCGTTCCAGGCTGATGCCGCCGATAGCAACGGTGGGGTAATCCGCAAGGCGTTCAATATGGCTGGCTAACTGCTCCAGCCCTTGCGGGGCTGAAGGCATCTGTTTGGTCTGGGTCGGGAATACATGCCCGAGGGCGATGTAGGACGGGCGCGCCGCCAGCGCCACGTCGATCTCCATGTTGTCATGGGTCGAGACGCCGAGGCGCAAACCGGCGGCACGAATCAGCTCCAGTTCGGTGCTCTCCAGATCCTCCTGACCCAGATGTACGCCGTAAGCCTGATGCTTAATCGCCAGTCGCCAGTAGTCATTGATGAACAGGCGGGCATCGTAGCGACGCCCCAGGGCAACGGCCGCAATGATATCGGCTTCGACCTCGTCATCCTGTTTATCCTTGATGCGCAGCTGGATGGTCTTTACGCCGACCGCAAGCAGACGTTCGATCCACGCCACGCTGTCGACCACCGGGTACAGCCCCAGGCGAAAGGGTACGGGTGGGAAATCAGGCTGGTACATTACGCCTCCTCTTTTTTGAGGTAGATTTCGCCGCCTTTGGCGCGGAAGCTTTGCGACATGTCCGCCATCCCTACTTCAATGGACTGCGCCGCAGCATAATCACGTACCTCCTGGCTGATTTTCATCGAGCAGAATTTTGGCCCGCACATGGAGCAGAAGTGCGCCACTTTGCCGGACTCCTGCGGCAGGGTTTCGTCGTGATAGGCGCGGGCGGTGAAGGGGTCGAGGGCGAGGTTGAACTGATCTTCCCAGCGGAATTCGAAGCGCGCTTTCGACATGGCGTTATCACGGATCTGCGCGCCCGGGTGGCCTTTCGCCAGGTCTGCGGCATGAGCGGCAATCTTATAGGTGATCAGCCCCTGCTTCACATCCTCTTTGTTCGGCAGGCCGAGATGCTCTTTCGGTGTGACGTAGCAGAGCATGGCGCAGCCGAACCAGCCGATCATCGCTGCGCCAATCCCGGAGGTGAAGTGGTCGTAACCCGGTGCGATATCGGTGGTTAGTGGCCCCAGGGTGTAGAAGGGTGCTTCGTGGCAGTGCTCCAGCTCCTCGGTCATGTTGCGACGGATCATCTGCATCGGCACGTGACCCGGGCCTTCAATCATCACCTGCACGTCATACTCCCAGGCGATTTTGGTCAGCTCGCCCAGGGTGTGTAGCTCGGCAAACTGCGCTTCGTCGTTGGCATCGCGAATGGAACCGGGACGCAGGCCATCGCCCAGCGACAGGGAAACATCGTACGCGGCGCAGATTTCGCAGATCTCGCGGAAGTGTTCATACAGGAAGTTCTCCTGATGATGGGACAGGCACCATTTCGCCATGATCGAGCCGCCGCGGGAGACGATGCCGGTCAGACGTTTAGCGGTCATCGGCACGTAGCGCAGCAGCACGCCCGCATGGATGGTGAAGTAGTCAACGCCTTGCTCGGCCTGCTCCAGCAGGGTGTCGCGGAACGCTTCCCAGGTGAGATCTTCCGCGATGCCGTTAACCTTCTCCAGCGCCTGGTAGATGGGCACCGTACCAATCGGCACCGGGCTGTTACGCAGGATCCACTCGCGGGTTTCGTGGATATAGCGGCCGGTGGAGAGGTCCATTACCGTATCCGCGCCCCAACGGGTGGACCAGACCAGCTTCTCTACCTCTTCCTCAATGGAGGACGTCACCGCCGAGTTACCGATATTGGCGTTCACTTTCACCAGGAAGTTACGTCCGATGATCATCGGCTCTGATTCCGGGTGGTTAATGTTGGCGGGGATAATGGCGCGGCCAGCGGCCACTTCGTCACGCACAAATTCCGGGGTGATGTTCTCCGGCAGGCGGGCACCAAAGCCTTCGCCCGGGTGCTGGTGGCGCAGCACTTCGCCACGAATACGCTCGCGGCCCATGTTTTCGCGAATGGCGATAAATTCCATCTCCGGCGTTACGATCCCTTTGCGGGCGTAGTGCAGCTGGGTTACACATTTGCCCGCTCTGGCCCGCTTCGGTGTCAGCAAGCCGGTGAAGCGCAGATCGTCCAGACCGTCGTCGGCCAGGCGCTCGCGGGTGTAAGCCGAGCTTTGCTCGTTCAGGGCTTCGCTGTCGTCACGGGCTTCGATCCACGGCTGGCGGAGCTTCGCCAGACCCTGCTGGACGTTAATGGCGATCGCCGGATCGCCGTACGGGCCGGAGGTATCATAGACCGGTACGGCTTCGTTCTCTTCAAACTGCGGGTTCTCTTTGCTGCCGCCGATTAACGTCGGGCTGAGCTGGATCTCGCGCATCGGCACGCGAATATCCTCCTGCGAACCTGTCAGATAGATGCGTTTCGAGTTAGGGAAAGCAGTGCCTTCGAGAGTGTCGATAAAGTGTTGGGCGTGTGCGCGCTGTTCGCGGCGGGTCATTTTAGTGGCAGACATAGCTCGTTCCAGTAAGTTCAGGAAGTGGCTTGTCAGACGACGGATGAAGCAAGAGGAGATCGCCCGTTGGGCGATGCAATAAATTGACTCTTGTTCCCTTCGCAGGTCTTAACCTGATCAGGTTCCGCGGATCCCGAATTAACGGTCTCAGCCCGGCTTTCGCACTGGGCACTCCGACAAGAATAGGCTCCCCTACAACGGGAGCGGTGAATGTAAATTACGCGTTAACGAGAAATAACTCAAGCCGGTCGGGCGACGTTATCTTCGTTGCTCGCTTTCAGATTGTGATCCAGCGCAAGGGCGATCAGGCTGTCTTCCAGCGTAAAGCGTTGCTCCAGCGCCTCGCCGATATCGGAAAGCGCCTGCTGGAATTCCAGATAGTTATCCTGATCGATGGCGTTCTCCAGCGTGGAGTCGTAGTAATCCATGATTTGCTGAGTATTGGCTTCCAGCTGGGGGTAGAGCCTGGTGGCAGCTAACTGCGGACTGTTACCTTCCAGGTCACGGATAATGCGCTCATAAATATTAAAATGCCCGTTAGAGAGGTAATCAACAAGGCTCTGACAAAAATCGTCCAGCGCTTTTTCGTTCAGGCGCATATATGATTCTTTGCCAGGCTTAATGCCAACGAGATTGTAGTAGGCAACAAGCAGATGTTTACGCACGTGCAGCCAGCGATCGACCAGTTTGTTACATCCGCCAACGCGCTCTGTCAGGTTTTCTAGCTGGTTTAGCATGTTTGACTCCGCAAGGTTAAGATTAAAAGCTGCCCACCCAAAATGTAATAGTATTGTTACCAACATGCCTGTGAAGCAAAGGTAGTGCAATAGATATGGATCGTATAATTGAAAAATCGGATCGCGGCTGGTGGTTAGTCAGCCATGAACAAAAATTATGGTTGCCCGGTGGTGAATTACCATATGGCGAGGCCGGAAATTTCGATCTTGCGGGGCAACACGCACTAAATATTGGTGAGTGGAAGGGCGATTCTGTGTGGTTGATCCAACAAAATCGTCGTCACGATATGGGATCGGTGCGCCAGGTGCTCGATCTCGATGTCGGCTTGTTCCAGCTGGCGGGTCGGGCTGTGCAGTTGGCCGAGTTTTATCGTTCGCATAAATTCTGCGGCTATTGTGGCCATACCATGCACCCCAGCAAAACCGAGTGGGCGATGCTCTGCAGCCACTGCCGGGAACGCTATTACCCGCAAATCGCGCCGTGCATTATTGTCGCTATCCGCCGGGATGATTCCATCTTACTGGCGCAACATACCCGCCATCGCAACGGGGTGCATACCGTTCTGGCCGGGTTTGTCGAAGTGGGCGAAACCCTGGAACAGGCTGTCGCGCGCGAAGTGATGGAGGAGAGCGGCATTAAGGTGAAGAATCTACGCTATGTCACCTCTCAGCCGTGGCCGTTTCCGCAATCGCTGATGACCGCCTTTATGGCCGAGTACGACAGCGGCGAGATCGTCATCGATCCGAAAGAGCTGCTGGCAGCCGACTGGTATCGCTATGACAACTTACCGCTCCTTCCCCCGGCAGGTACCGTGGCGCGCCGCCTGATAGAAGATACCGTGGCAATGTGTCGGGCTGACGATGTGTGACATGTTACACTGGGGATAAGACGCTTAAGGAACTGCAAAAATGACCGAACTGAAGAACGATCGTTATCTGCGTGCGCTGCTGCGCCAACCCGTTGATATCACCCCGGTATGGATGATGCGCCAGGCGGGCCGCTATTTGCCGGAATACAAAGCCACGCGCGCACAGGCGGGCGATTTTATGTCGCTGTGCAAAAATGCGGAGCTGGCCTGTGAAGTGACGCTCCAGCCGCTGCGCCGCTATCCGCTGGACGCGGCGATCCTCTTCTCCGACATCCTGACTATCCCGGACGCCATGGGGCTGGGTCTGTACTTTGAAACCGGCGAAGGCCCGCGCTTTAGCTCGCCGATCAAGAGCAAAGCGGACATCGACAACCTGCCGATCCCGGACCCGGAACAAGAGCTGGGTTATGTGATGAATGCGGTGCGCACCATTCGCCGCGAGCTGAAAGGCGAAGTGCCGCTGATCGGTTTCTCCGGCAGTCCGTGGACGCTGGCGACCTACATGGTTGAAGGCGGCAGCAGCAAAGCCTTCACCGTGATCAAGAAGATGATGTATGCCGATCCGTTGGCGCTGCACGCCCTGTTGGATAAGCTGGCGAAAAGCGTCACCCTGTACCTGAACGCGCAGATCAAAGCGGGCGCACAGTCGGTGATGATCTTTGATACCTGGGGTGGGGTGCTGACGGGCCGCGACTATCAGCAGTTCTCGCTCTATTACATGCATAAAATCGTCGATGGCCTGCTGCGTGAAAACGAAGGCCGCCGCGTGCCGGTGACCCTGTTTACCAAAGGCGGCGGTCAGTGGCTCGAAGCCCTGGCTGCAACCGGCTGTGATGCGCTGGGCCTCGACTGGACCACCGATATTGCCGATGCGCGCCGTCGCGTGGGAGACAAAGTCGCCCTGCAGGGCAACATGGATCCGTCTATGCTGTATGCTCCGGCCGCCCGTATTGAAGAAGAAGTCGCGACCATTCTGGCGGGCTTCGGTCAGGGCGAAGGCCATGTGTTTAATCTGGGGCACGGTATTCATCAGGATGTTCCGCCAGAACATGCAGGCGTGTTTGTGGAGGCGGTGCACCGACTTTCTGCCCAGTATCACCTGTAAGGAGTCGTTATGGATCTTGCGTCACTTCGCGCTCAACAACTTAAACTCGCTGCGTCGGTATCCCGTGAAGACCGGCTGGATAAAGACCCACCCGCGCTGATTGCCGGGGCGGATGTCGGGTTTGAGCAGGGCGGAGAGGTAACGCGGGCGGCGATAGTGTTGCTTACCTGGCCCGAACTGGAGTTGGTCGAGTATCAGGTAGCGCGTATCGCCACCACCATGCCTTACATCCCCGGCTTCCTCTCTTTTCGTGAATATCCCGCGCTGCTGGCCGCGTGGGATCAGCTTTCGCAAAGACCCGACCTGTTGTTCGTAGATGGCCATGGGATCTCCCATCCGCGCCGTCTCGGCGTCGCCAGCCATTTTGGCCTGCTGGTGGATGTCCCGACCATCGGGGTAGCGAAAAAGCGTCTCTGCGGTAAGTTTGAACCTCTGTCGGCTGAACCCGGCGCGCTGGCGCCATTGATGGACAAAGGCGAACAGCTGGCGTGGGTCTGGCGCAGCAAAGCGCGCTGTAATCCCCTGTTCATCGCCACCGGCCATCGCGTCAGTACCGACACCGCGCTCGCGTGGGTGCAGCGTTGCATGAGAGGCTATCGACTACCGGAGCCGACCCGCTGGGCCGATGCGGTGGCGTCCGGGCGTCCCGCTTTTGTTCGTTGGCAGGAAATTCAGCGCTGATTCAGGTAAACTGCGGCTAATTTTCGATTCGAGACTTCATCATGTTACAAAACCCGATTCACCTGCGCCTCGAGAAGCTGGAAAGCTGGCAGCATGTCACTTTTATGGCCTGTCTGTGCGAACGCATGTACCCGAACTATGCCATGTTCTGCAAGCAGACTGAATTTGGGGATGGCCAGCTTTATCGCCGTATTCTCGATCTGGTGTGGGAGACGCTGACGGTCAAAGATGCGAAGGTGAACTTCGATTCTCAGCTCGATAAGCTGGAAGAGGCGATCCCCGTAGCCGACGACTATGATGTCTATGGCGTCTATCCGGCAATTGATGCCTGTGTGGCTTTAAGTGAATTGATTCACTCGCGCCTGAGTGGCGAAACGCTGGAACATGCCATCGAAGTCAGTAAGGCCTCAATTACGTCAGTGGCGATGCTGGAGATGACCCAGGCGGGTCGTGAAATGACCGATGAAGAGCTGCGTTTAAACCCGGCTGTTGAGCAGGAATGGGACATTCAGTGGGAAATATTCCGTTTACTGGCAGAGTGCGAAGAACGCGATATCGAGCTGATTAAAGGCCTGCGTGCAGACTTGCGTGAGGCAGGCGAGAGTAACATTGGTATAAATCTTCACCAGTGAAACAATAAAACGTGATTTTACGCCTGTTTTGTCATACCTGTACTCTTCCCTTCTGCCCCCCGTCTGGTCTACATTTGGGGGGCGAAAATAAGTGGCTATCGGTGCGTGTATGCAGGAGAGTGCTTTTTTGGCATTTTCGTCGCACTCGATGCTTAGCAAGCGATAAACACATTGAAAGGATAACTTATGAACAAGACTCAACTGATTGATGTAATTGCGGACAAAGCTGACCTGTCTAAAGTACAGGCTAAAGCTGCTCTGGAATCCACCCTGGCTGCAATTACTGAGTCTCTGAAAGAAGGCGACGCTGTACAACTGGTAGGTTTCGGTACCTTCAAAGTGAACCACCGCGCTGAGCGTACTGGCCGCAACCCGCAGACCGGTAACGAAATCAAAATCGCTGCAGCTAACGTGCCAGCATTTGTTTCTGGCAAAGCACTGAAAGACGCAGTTAAGTAAGCCGCGTAGCAGTGAACAGTTTTATCGAGGGGGCGGTTTCGCCCCTTTTGTCTGTCTGGCGCCAGACAATGGCACTGGCAGGCATACTTTTGCTGTCTGCGTGCAGCCATGACTCCTCTCTCCCGCCTTTTACCGCCAGCGGTTACGCTGACAATCAGGGCGCAGTGCGTATCTGGCGTAAAGACACAGACGATGAAGTGCATCTGCTCTCCGCCTTTAGTCCCTGGCATAGCGGCAGTACCACCACCAGTGAATATCGCTGGCAGGGTGATACGCTGGCCTTCATCGACGTGAATATCTACAGCAAAGTGCCCGAGCATGTGCGGGTGCGTTTTGACGACCACGGTGAGCTGAGCTTTATGCAGCGCGACATCGGGGGTCTTAAGCAGCAACTCTCTACCGATCAAATTGACCTCTACCGCTACCGCGCCGAGCAGGTTCGTCAGACCAGCGATGCGTTGCGACAGGGACGCGTGGTGCTGCATCAAGGGCGCTGGCATGCCGACGGCACCGTGACCACGTGCGAAGGCCAGACTCTGAAACCGGATCTTGATAGTTGGGCGACGGAACATATCGGACGCCGTCAAAGCCATTCATCTATGGAAGTGAGCGTTGCGTGGCTGGTTGCGCCGGAAGGATCACAGCTGCTGCTGGTGGCTAACGAAGATTTCTGTACCTGGCAGCCGACAGAGAAGAGTTTTTAAGTCCTGCAGATTAAGCCGGATGACACTGATGCTTATCCGGCCTGGTCAAGAATCCCTCTCCCCTGAGGGAGAGGGTGAAGGGATTACTCCCCTTGCTCCCGCGCAATCGCACGATATCCAATATCGTTACGGCTGAAGCTACCGTTCCAGTGAATATCCGCCATCAGGGCATAGGCGCGCTGCTGCGCTTGTGCAACGGTATGGCCCAGTGCGGTAGCGCACAGGACGCGACCACCGTTGGTCAGCACACGATCGTCATCAGACAGCGTTGTGCCGGCATGGAACACCTTCGCATCTTCCACCTGTTCCAGCGGCAGACCGTGGATCTCGTCCCCGGTGCTGTAGTTGCCCGGATAACCGCCCGCCGCAATCACTACGCCCAGCGAAGCACGCTCGTCCCACTCGGAGGTTTTCTTGTCCAGCTTGCCTTCGCAGGCCGCCAGGCAGAGATCCACCAGATCGGATTTCATGCGCAGCATGATCGGCTGCGTTTCGGGATCGCCAAAGCGACAGTTGAACTCGATAACCTTCGGGTTGCCCTGCTTGTCGATCATCAGGCCCGCATAGAGGAAACCGGTATAGGTATTGCCTTCCGCTGCCATGCCTTTTACGGTTGGCCAGATGATGCGGTCCATGGTGCGCTGATGTACTTCATCAGTCACCACCGGCGCAGGGGAGTACGCACCCATTCCACCGGTGTTTGGGCCGGTATCAGCATCGCCAACGCGTTTATGATCCTGGCTGGTGGCCATCGGCAGCACATGCTCGCCGTCGACCATCACGATAAAGCTCGCCTCTTCACCGTCAAGGAACTCCTCGATCACGATACGGTGGCCCGCGTCGCCAAAGGCGTTACCCGCCAACATATCCTGAACAGCGGCTTCTGCCTCTTCGAGGGTCATCGCCACGATCACACCTTTACCGGCAGCCAGGCCGTCGGCTTTAATCACAATAGGCGCGCCTTTTTCACGTAAGTAAGCCAGGGCTGGCTCTACCTCGGTGAAGTTCTGATACTCCGCGGTCGGGATGTTATGACGCGCGAGGAAATCTTTGGTAAAGGCTTTTGAGCCTTCCAGCTGGGCGGCGCCTTCGGTTGGGCCGAAGATGGTCAGGCCCGCCGCGCGAAACGCATCCACCACGCCAATCACCAGTGGCGCTTCCGGGCCTACGATGGTCAGGTCGATCTTCTCGTTCTGGGCAAAGCTCAGTAGCGCCGGGATATCGGTCACACCGATAGCGACGTTCTGCAGGGTGGGTTCCAGCGCAGTGCCGGCGTTACCGGGTGCAACAAAGACGGTTTTCACTTGCGGAGACTGCGCCGCTTTCCACGCCAGGGCGTGCTCACGCCCGCCGTTACCAATCACTAATACTTTCATTCTCTGCTCCGGGAATTAATGGCGGAAATGACGCATGTCGGTGAAGATCATCGCAATGCCGTGTTCGTCGGCAGCGGCAATGACTTCGTCATCACGGATAGACCCGCCAGGCTGGATCACGCAGGTGATGCCTACAGCCGCCGCCGCATCGATGCCGTCACGGAACGGGAAGAAGGCGTCAGAAGCCATGGCGGAGCCTTTTACTTCCAGACCTTCGTCACCTGCCTTGATACCGGCAATTTTCGCAGAGTACACGCGGCTCATCTGGCCTGCGCCTATCCCGATAGTCATGTTTTCTTTTGCGTAAACGATGGCATTGGATTTAACAAACTTCGCCACTTTCCAGCAGAACAATGCATCACGCAGTTCCTGTTCGGTTGGCTGACGTTTGCTGACTACGCGCAGGTCGGCTTCTGTCACCATACCCAGATCGCGATCCTGAACCAGCAGACCACCGTTGACACGTTTGAAGTCCAGGCCCGGAACACGCTCTGCCCACTGGCCGCAGGTCAGCACGCGAACGTTCTGTTTCGCCGCGGTGATTTTCAGAGCCTCTTCGGTAGCAGACGGGGCGATGATCACTTCAACAAACTGACGGGAGATGATCGCCTGAGCGGTTTCAGCATCCAGTTCGCGGTTGAAGGCAATAATGCCGCCGAACGCAGAGGTAGGGTCGGTTTTATACGCGCGATCGTAGGCATCCAGGATAGAGGTGCTTACCGCCACACCGCATGGGTTCGCGTGCTTGACGATCACGCAGGCTGGTTCGCTGAACTCCTTCACGCACTCCAGCGCCGCGTCGGTATCAGCGATGTTGTTATAGGAGAGCGCTTTGCCCTGAACCTGCTGTGCGGTAGCAACGGAGGCTTCTTTTACATCTTCTTCTATATAGAAGGCTGCTTGCTGGTGGCTGTTCTCACCGTAACGCATATCCTGCTTCTTAATGAAGTTCAGGTTTAAGGTGCGAGAGAAGCGACCGGAAGGGTCTTTGCTTTCGCCGTGATAGGCAGGTACCAGGCTACCGAAGTAGTTGGCGATCATGCTGTCGTAGGCGGCGGTATGTTCGAACGCTTTAATGGCAAGATTAAAACGGGTGTCGAGATTCAGGGAGCCTTCGTTAGCATCCATCTCTTTAATAATGGCGTCGTAGTCGCTGCTCTTTACGACGATGGCGACATCTTTATGGTTCTTGGCAGCGGAGCGCACCATGGTCGGGCCGCCGATATCGATATTCTCTACGGCGTCTTCCAGCGAGCAGCCTTCACGGGCAACGGTCTGGGCGAACGGGTAAAGGTTAACGACGACCATGTCGATCGGCGCGATCCCATGCTGATCCATAATGCCGTCGTCCTGACCGCGACGACCCAGAATGCCGCCGTGGACTTTTGGGTGCAGGGTTTTGACGCGTCCATCCATCATTTCCGGGAAACCGGTGTAATCGGACACTTCGGTTACCGGCAGGCCTTTATCTGCTAACAGGCGAGCAGTACCGCCAGTGGACAGCAGCTCCACACCACGTGCAGAAAGTGCCTGAGCGAATTCGACGATACCGGCTTTATCAGAAACACTGAGCAGAGCGCGGCGGACTGGACGACGTTGTTGCATGGTAAATCCCCTGGATTTGACGATTACAGAGAGCGTTAGGTGAATTTTCTACATAAAAACTCAACTAACACACCTGGCAGGGCCTCTTTATTTAGCGCGAGCATTTTAACGAAAACGTTTGCGCAACGCTCGCACATTTTCACTTTTTCGTCGGGTTGTGGATAAGTCTGTTAATAATCAGGTATAAGGCGGGTTTTGCTGGGGAATGCAGCAGTCAGTCATTTTTCTGTCATTTAAGGGTTGCGGCCTGAAGAGAACTCCCTATAA
>OIFG01000196.1_pt1 | contig 27744 bp, 16 predicted proteins | sample 1582031 | NCBI WGS metagenome assembly OIFG01 (sample SAMN07501051, study PRJEB24779) | human gut metagenome | isolation source: stool | host: human infant | place: USA: Pittsburgh, PA | reverse complement strand
AAAAAGAGATTAAACAACCTAAGGTTGCTTAATCTCAATATTAGGACTCATCAGTCCGATTTGACATAGAGCCTAAATAAACAGGAGTGGCACATCATTCATAATGAATCATTGTACCACTCCTGTAGGGTGATTAGAACTGAGTAAATTTTATTGGTGTTAACTTCACTTTTCTATCACTAATTTAATATTTGTAATACATTATTTCAATAATACTTACTATTGAAACTTTACTAACTAATGTTAAATAGATTTATGAAATTTTGCTTCCATACGATAAATTCTAGAACCTTTTTCAGAAAATTTCTTTTCATATTCTGTCAAAATATTATCTTCATCATCTTCATCATGTAGATTTAGATTTAACTTCGTAAAGTACATCCCATATTGCGACATACTTTCTAAACTGAAAGCGAACAAACCTCTATTATCCGTTTTAAAATGAATTTCTCCATCTTCTTTTAAAATTTGTTGATATAAAGCTAAAAAAGTATGATATGTCAATCGACGTTTAGCATGCCTTTTCTTTGGCCAAGGATCTGAGAAATTTAAATAGATTCGAGAGACTTCACCATCATTAAAATACTCATTTAATTCTATAGCGTCATTACATATCATTTTTAAATTTGTCAGGTTTAGTTCCTTCACTTTATCCAACACTTTATACATTACACTTTTCTCACGTTCCATAGAAACAAAATTTATTTCTGGGAATTTAGAAGCTAGTGTTGTTATAAATTGCCCCATACCAGATCCAATTTCTATATAAATCGGTTGCTCTTTATCAAACCACTCTGACATTTTTCCAGCATGCGCCCCATCCATATCAACTAAATTAGGATGTTCTTTTAAATAATCTTCCGCCCATGGTTTATAGCGAACTCTCATACACGAAATCTCCCTTAGATAAATAAATTACTATTCATAACCTCATTTAAGAATTTCAACCAATTATTCATATCTTTAAATCTTTTCTGTTCTTCATACCACTGAACCATTCCGATTGATTGAATTACCGTATACCATTTCATACGCTTATTTAATTCAATGTTCTCTTCTACACCGTATGTTTTAAACCAGTCTGACCAGTTTTTTTCGGGAACGTAGTTATAAAGCAGCATTCCAATATCAATTGCAGGATCAGCAATCATTGCACCTTCCCAATCTACTAAGAACAACTCATCCCTATCAGATAATAACCAATTATTATGATTCACATCTCCGTGTACAACAGTAAAAAAGCGAGAATCTAGGTTAGGTATGTGTTCTTCTAAATATGTTAATGATTTACGAATAATATGATGTGTTAATACTTCTCTTGATAATGAAGCATTAATCTTTTTTAACATAATATTAGGTGTGATTGGTTCCATTTCCATTCGTTTAAGCATATTGAGTAAAGGTTTTGAACCATGAATCTTTTTTAATAATGCAGCAACTCGTGATTGATACATTTCATCAGGTTCTAATTCTCGGCCATTTTTCCAATGTTGTGCTGTAACTACTTCACCTGTTTCAATACGTTTAGTCCAAACTAATTTAGGTACAATCCCCTCAGCTGAAAGCGCTGCTATAAATGGATTAGAATTACGCTTTAAAAATAGCTTTTGTCCATCTTGTTCAGCCATGTATGCTTCACCTGAAGCGCCACCTGCAGAATCAAGTGTCCACCCTAATTGATAAAACTGCTCCAACTCGTTCACCTCACTTTCAATTAGAAAATGGCTCGAGAAATATAGTTTTCAAGAGCCATATATTCTAATTTATTATAATCATTTGTTGGAAAATAGATTATTTATTTCAAAATAGTTATGTTTTTACATATAAGTCATAATTTTAAATAATATGTTATTGTCCCCTAACACTTATTTAAATAAATACGTCTCTTTTATCACTCAATGTTGATTTTATAATTTTTAGCCTTCTTTTTCAACTGAAAATGAGAAACAAAAAGATACATTTTACTAGTCGATACTTGCTAAAATTCGATTCAATCTTTAGGTTTCATTATAACACATTTTCATATCTTTAAACTGAGTATTTTTAATTTAATTCATTTAATTTATTCACACTGAAAAATAAAAAAGAACGTACTAAAATTCTATCTTTTAAGAATTAGTACGCTCTTCAATTAATTATTTTAATGAATTAACTACTTCTAGATTCAATATATTTATTAAAGCCTTCTTGTAATTGACGAGTCACAGGACCTACCTTACCGTCACCAACTTGTTCACCATCAATCTTAACAACTGGTGTCACTTCAGCAGATGTACTAGAAACAATGACTTCATCAGCATTTTTTAAGAATTCAACAGTGAATGTTTCTTCTTTAAAAGGAATATCTTCATCTTCAGAAATCCATTTAATAACCTTACGAGTAATACCATTTAAAATGTAATTATTAACGGGATGCGTATAAATAGCACCATCTTTAATCGCATATACATTACTAGAAGCGCCTTCTGTAACAGTTTCCCCTCTATGTTGAATTGCTTCACCAGCATTGTATTTAACCGCATATTCCTTTGCAAGTACATTTCCTAGAAGGTTTAAACTTTTAATATCACAACGTAACCATCTAATATCTTCAACAGTAGCTGCATTAATACCATTTTCTAAATCATCATATGGACGGTCATAACTTTTAGCAAATGCCATAATAACTGGTTTTACTTCTGGAGTTGGGAACGAGTGATTTCTTGGTGCTACACCACGCGTAGCTTGAATATAGATACCACCATTTTGAATATTATTTACCTTTAATAATTCTCTAACTACATCTATTAATTCTTCGACAGTATAGCCTAAATCTAATTGAATTTCACTTGCACTTCTAATAAATCGTTCAAAGTGTTCTGTTACTGTAAATAATTTCCCATCATATGCTCTAATGTATTCATAAATTCCATCACCAAATACATAACCACGGTCTTCATAAGATACTTTAGCTTCATTTTGGTCGATAAATTCGCCGTTAATAAAAACTTTTGTCATAGATTATCCCTCCACACATAGTGAATAAATTGCTTCTAAATAGATACTTGTCGCGTTGAACAATTGTTTTTTAGTAATATACTCATTCTTTTGATGCATTAAATCCTCTGAATCTTCAAACATAGCCCCAAACGCTACACCTTTATCAAGATTTCTAGCATATGTTCCCCCACCTATTGTATATGGTTCAGACATATCACCAGTTTGATTTCTATAAGCTTTAACTAATTTTTGTACAAATGGATCATTTTTGTCTACAAAATGAGGTTGTTGAACTTTTCCTAATTCAAGGTCAAATCCATATGCTTTAATTTCTTTTGTAAATCGTTGTATTGCTTCTTCAAACTCAAATTTTTGAGGATAGCGTAAGTTTATGCCAAAACGTCCACCTTGTTTGTTATCGTAAGAAATTATACCAACATTTGTTGTTACATCACCCATGACGTCCGTATGGAATTTCATACCCATTTTCTCACCAAAGTGTGATTCATGAAGATAACGATTACTAAAGTCTACAAACTCTCTTGCCGTTTGATTTAAATTTAATGTTGATATGAAATCTAATAAATATAAACCAGCATTAACTCCTAATGAAGGGTCCATACCATGAACAGCTTTACCTTCAAGCGTTAAAACTAACTCACCACTATCAACAACACTCTCACCTTGTAATTTATGTTGGTCTAAGTAGTGTTCAAAATGTTGTACAACGTCTGTCATATTTTCTTTTACAAATACTCTAGCTTGTGCATGATCTGGCACCATATTATAACGTTGTCCAGATTCAAACGATATTAATTCATAATCTGGTTCATCTTGGTCTTCAGAAGTGCTATTTTGGACTAAATCGAAAGTTGTTATACCTTTTTCACCATGAATAGCTGGAAATTCTGCATCCGGTGCAAATCCTAATGTAGGCATTTCTTCAGTTTGGAAATATCTTTCAGTACATTTCCAATCGGATTCTTCATCCGTACCTATAATGATATGAATACGTTTCTTCCAATCAACTTTCATGTCATTTAAAATTTTAACTGCATAATAAGCAGCTATTGTAGGGCCTTTATCATCTAACGTACCTCTAGCAATAATTGCATCATCAGTTACAACTGGGTTAAATGGGTCTGAATCCCAACCATCTCCGGCGGGTACAACATCAACGTGGCATAAAACGCCTAATACATCGTCACCCTTGCCCGCTTCAATTCTGCCTGCAATGTGATCTACATCATGGGTAGAAAAACCATCTCTTTGTGCAATTTCGTACATATAATCGAGTGCTTGTCGTGGTCCAGGACCAACTGGAGTTTCATCAGATGCTTTTGAATCATCTCTGACACTCTCAATTGAAAGCAGACCTTTCAAATCATCGATAATTTGACCTTCATATTCTTGAACTTTTTCTTTCCACATTCGAGATCAACTTCCTTTTCAATAGATATACATTTTATTTTACATAACTATGGCGATAAATTACAGTAAGATGTCAGAATATTTATAGATTTTATAAAAAATATTATTAACTATATTGAGTTTATACATTTGACACCCTTTTATGTAGTTATATTTAACAAGATTGTACGTTAGCATGTTTAGTAATAATTATAGTTACTTATTTTCTAACGTATCTTCTTATTAAATAAAAAAGAACCTGATACATTTTTCAATGTTCAGGTTCAAAAACATCTTAGATAAAATCAAGATTAGTCTTTATCTTCTAATGCATTATTATTTTTCTTTAAGTCTTCTTCAGTGACAACTCTTAAATTGTTATTAACAGTTGCGCCACCTTCATCATCAAATTTACCTTCTTCTAATGAATCTTCTTTATTAGCATCTAAATTAGTAAATTTTGATTTTTCTTCTTCTAAAAATGATTTTGGATCATTTTTTAAACGATTAGCATAGTCTTGAGGATTATTTCTAACTTCTTGAATTGTTTCATTAGCTTTAGAACTTAATTGACTTGCTAAGCCTCTTGCATTTTCTTTGTAACCCTCTGGATCTTCTTTATATTTATTATATTGTTCTTTTAATTTATCTCTGCTTTCTTTTCGAGATAATACTACTGCTACAGCTGCAGCGCCAACACCAGCAATTATTCTAAATAAACCTGTAGTTTTAGCCATATTAAACACCTTCTCCTTTGTTAATGCTGTAAAAGTTTTAATTCTTTATCTGAAAGTAACTTATACTCTCCAGATTTGAGATTTTCATCTAACGCCAAATTAGCGATTTTAAGACGTTTTAATTCTAATACCTCATTTTCAATGGCGTGAAACATCCTTTTAACTTGATGATATTTACCTTCATAGATAGTAACATGTGATATAGTTTCATTTATTCTAGTTAATTGTGCTGGTTTGACTGGACCGTCAGAAAGGATGATGCCTTTCTTAAATGCGTCAATATCAACTTTAGTAACGGGTTTTTTCGATGTCACTTCATATGTCTTAGAAACATGTTTAGAGGGACTCATTAAATCATGACTAAATTGACCATCATTAGTAATAAGTAGTAAACCTTCAGTATCCTTATCTAGCCTTCCAACAGGAAAGATATTTAGATGTTGGTATTCCGGAATTAAATCAATTACAGTACGATTTGATTCATCGTGTGTAGCTGAAATATAACCTTTTGGCTTATTAAGCATAATATAAACATTGTTAACGAACTCAACTTGCTTGCCATTTACATGAACTATATCTTCTGTAGGATTAATGTGAGATTTAGGTGACTTCTCAACTGAGGTGTTAACTGTGACCTTTCCTTTTTTTAAAAGATGTTTAACTTCAGTACGCGTTCCAACACCCATATTTGCTAAAAATTTATCTAGTCTCATCTTAGGAATCCAACTTTACGACGAATCTTACCAGGTAAATCCCCTAAAAACTCATCAGCTAATCTGTTCTTAATTGTTATTGTTCCATAAATCAGTCCACCAACTATAACACCTATAATTAGTATTATAAATGCACCAGATTTTCGATCTACAGAAATAAATAAGCTTAGTAAGAAGTATACTACTTCAACACTTATCATCATGATTAAACTATAAATGAAAATTTTAGCAACTTGAACCAATGTATCTGTAAAGTGGAACTTGGCATAAACTTTTAAAATCATTAAGTTTGCAACATTGGCAACCATTAATGCGATTGCAGTACTTAAAACAGCTCCTGATGTATGGAATATCATAATTAAAGGAATATTTAAGATTAATTTAACAAATACTGAGCCTAAAATTACAAAAACTGTTAATTTTTGTTTGTTTATTCCTTGTAACATTGAGGCAGTAACACTCAATAAAGAAATTAATATTGCAACAGGCGCATAATAAAATAATATTTTATTACCATCTGGATTGTACTGGTAAAATACTGTATATAATGGTGAAGACAATGCCATTATACCTAGACTAGCCGGAACTGTTATATACATTAATACACCAATTGAAGTTTTAATTTGGCGATGCATTTCATTTAAGCGACCCTCTGCAAAAGTTTTGGTAATAAATGGTATTAAACTAACAGCAAATCCAGCTGCTAAAGATGTTGGTATCATGACAATTTTATTTGTTGTAAAGTTTAAAATTGTAAAGAAATAGTCTTTATTCGCATGAAATCCTGCTGCATCTAGTGCATTATTATGTGTAAATTGATCCACTAAATTAAATAAAGGGAAATTCAAACTTACAATAACAAATGGAACACTATATGAAATAATTTCCTTATACATTTTTGTGTATGGCACGTCCAAACCGGTATGATCAGAAGCTACCATTTTCTGTATATGTGGTTTACGTTTACGCCAGTAATACCAAAGCGTTAACAAACCAGCAATTGCACCTATAGCAGCTGCAAATGTTGCTATACCATTTGCTTGTAGATAAGAACCATGAAAAACATTTAATACTAAAAAACTACCTATAAGAATAAAAACTATTCTAGCAATTTGTTCTGTTACTTCTGAAACTGCTGTAGGACCCATAGATTCATAACCTTGAAATACTCCACGCCAAGTAGCAAGTAATGGTATGAACATAACTACCATACTAATAACTCGGATAATCCATGTGATATCATCTATTGTCCAACCGCCTTTGCCTTCTTTACGTCCTAACGTTAAAGCAGCAATGTCTGGTGCTAAGAAGAATAATATTAAAAATCCAATTATTCCAGAAATGGACATCACTATAAAACTCGATTTATACAATTTTTGTCCAACTTTATACGCACCTAAGGCATTATATTTAGCTACAAATTTTGAAGCCGCTAACGGTATGCCTGCGGTTGCTACTGCAATTGCAATATTATATGGAACATAAGCATAGTTAAATGGTGCTAACTTTTCTTCCGCATTTGCACCCATAATGGCATAAAAAGGAATTACAAAAAGTACACCTAAAATTTTAGTAATAAGAATACTTAATGTAATGAGAAAGGTACCTCTTACCATTTCCTTATTTTCACTCATATTTAATCTTCCTGCCTTTTTAATAATCAAATTATTTAATTTAAAAACTGTAATTTTTAAGGGCTTGCATTACTATAAAATATATCACAAAATACTAATTGTTTACTAATTACTTTAATAGTTTTACTAAATTTAAGTTTAAACGCATAATAAATCAAGATATATAATTAATTAATGATGAACCAATCTTAAATTATAACTAAATTTATTGAGAATTCAAACGTATTTTAATTTATAATAAGAGAACTATGATTAACAAATGGAGGTTACTCTATGTATCAAACGATTATTATAGGTGGTGGACCTAGTGGGCTTATGGCAGCGGTTGCTGCATCAGAACAAAGTCAAAATGTACTCTTATTAGAGAAGAAAAAGGGTCTGGGTAGAAAACTTAAAATTTCAGGTGGTGGTAGATGCAATGTTACAAATCGTTTACCTTACGCAGAAATTATAAAAAATATCCCTGGTAATGGAAAATTTTTATATAGTCCCTTTTCAGTATTTGATAATGAATCGATAATCGACTTCTTTGAATCTAGAGGCGTCAAATTAAAAGAAGAAGACCATGGCCGTATGTTCCCTGTCTCAAATAAATCTCAAGATGTAGTTGATACACTTGTAAATACCATAAAACAAAACAAAGTTGACATAAAAGAGGAAACTATCGTCAATGAGATTAATGTAGAAGATAACGGAACTTTTGAAGTTACAACCGATAAAGGTATTTTTTCAAGTAAAAGTGTCATTATTGCAACTGGTGGAACTAGTGTGCCTCAAACAGGTTCAACGGGTGACGGCTATAAGTTTGCTAAAAAATTAGGACATAGTATCACTGAACTCTTCCCTACTGAAGTCCCTATCACTTCAGCAGAGCACTTTATTAAATCCAAAGAACTTAAAGGTTTAAGCCTAAAAGACGTAGAATTATCTGTACTTAAGAAAAATGGTAAAAAAAGAATAAGTCATAAAATGGATATGATATTCACTCATTTTGGTATAAGTGGTCCTGCAGCGTTAAGATGTAGTCAATTTGTTTATAAAGAACAAAAAAACCAAAAGACAAAAGAAATTAATATGCAATTAGATGTTTTTCCAGAATACAAAAATCATGTTCTAGAGAAAAAAATAACATCTATTTTAAATGAAGAACCTGATAAATATATAAAAAATAGTTTAAGAGGACTTATAGAAGAACGCTATTTGTTATTTATGCTGAATCAAGCTCAAATCGATGAAAATACTACATATCATCACCTATCAAACCAACAACTAAAACAATTAGTTGACTGTTTTAAAGCCTTTACCTTTAAAGTGAACGGCACTTTACCAATTGATAAAGCCTTTGTAACTGGTGGTGGTGTAAGTTTAAAAGAAATTTGGCCAAAAACGATGATGTCAAAATTACAACCTGGATTATTTTTATGTGGAGAAGTATTAGATATTCACGGTTATACAGGTGGCTATAATATTACAAGTGCACTTGTTACAGGACATGTAGCAGGTTACGAAGCAGGTAAATTTTAATAAAAAGAACTCCCTAAGATTATTCTAGTAATATGTAGAATAATCTTAGGGAGTTTACTATTCATCTTGCAATCCAATAAATATAAATGTGATTTTTTACTTCGACGCTCTTCTTCTCATTGATCTTAAAATTAAGAATAAACCACTTACAAATGTGAATGAAATTAATGGACTTGATGTATCATTATTTATACCAGTGTTTGGTAATTGATATCTTCCTTTTTCATTTCTAACTTTATGATAAGCTTTATTAGTTTTATGTTGCTCAGTAGTTATTATCACAGATGCATTTTCATTATTGATAAGTGATTTTTTATTATTTTGCTTGTTAATTTTAATATTTGCAAATTGAATTTTAACATCATTTACTATCTTATTTATTGTATTATTTCTTGAAGCAAGATCAATATCTTTGAATGATTTTTTAACTATTTGTTCAATGATGACTTTAATTCTATCTTTTTCCTCTTTTGAAACGCCATTCATATTATTTAATTTATTTTTCAATTGTCTAGCTATTTTTTCAATTTTTTTCTTTGCATTTAATTTAGCTTTATTTTCAGGTAAAGTTTTAGTAATTAATTTGCTATATTCTGCATCTATTTTAGTCACTTCATAAGATGTTTTAGCTTTTTCTATTTCAATTTTAGCTTTTTCAAAAAGTAGTTTAATCATTTGTTTTGCTTTGGCTTTTTCTTCTTCAGTTGCCAAATGATTAGAATCTATTTTTGTCATCTGTTGTTTGACTAATTCCTGTAAGTGCTTAATTGCTTTTGATTTTGCTGAATTATCAGCTTCAATATTATTGATGGCCGTTTTACCTACATCAATCGCATTATCGACTTCAGAGTTGTTAACCGCTTTATCTATCGCTTGTTTTATTGTTGTTGCGGCTTCATCTACTTTTGATTTTGCTGCTACTTTTTCTTCTTCTGTCGCATTTGAGTTTCGATCGATTTCTGCTTTCTTAGCTTGTGCAACGTTGTCTATTTCTGCTTTTGCTTGATCTTTTTTAACAACCGCTGGTTGCACTTGATTGATTGATTCGACTCCACTCTCTTTTGCTGCGTCCACTCCTACGTTATTTGTTGTTTGGTCTATCGCATTCTTAGCTGTTGTTACTGCTTCATCAACTTTAGCTTTTGCTGCTGCCTTCTCTTCATCTGTCGCGTTTGGTGTTTGGTCGATTTCTGCTTTTTTAGCTTCCGCCGCTTTATCAATCGCTGTTTTTGCTTCGTCTTTCTTAACAACCGTTGGTTGGATATTGTTAATTGAATCTAAACCATTTGATTTCGCAGTGTCTACACCTGCGTTATTTGTTGCTTGGTCTATCGCATTCTTAGCTGTTGTTACTGCTTCATCGACTTTCGCTTTTGCTGCTGCCTTCTCTTCATCTGTCGCGTTTGGTGTTTGGTCGATTTCTGCTTTTTTAGCTTCCGCCGCTTTATCAATCGCTGTTTTTGCTTCGTCTTTCTTAACAACCGTTGGTTGGATATTGTTAATTGAATCTAAGCCATTTGATTTCGCAGTGTCTACACCGTCATTATTTGTTGCTTGGTCTATTGACGCTTTCGCATTATTTACTGCCTCATCGACTTTCGCTTTTGCTGCCACCTTTTCTTCATCTGTCGCATTAGGCGTTTGATCGATTTCCGCTTTTTTAGCTCTAGCTGCATTTTCTATTGCTGTTTTTGCTTCGTCTTTCTTAACAACCGTTGGTTGGATATTGTTAATCGTATCTACACCGTTTGTTTTCGCAGTGTCTACACCTGCATTATTTGTTGCTTGGTCTATCGCATTCTTAGCTGTTGTCACTGCTTCATCGACTTTCGCTTTTGCTGCTGCTTTTTCTTCGTCTGTCGCGTTTGGTGTTTGGTCGATTTCCGCTTTTTTAGCTTCCGCCGCTTTATCAATCGCTGTTTTTGCTTCGTCTTTCTTAACAACCGTTGGTTGGATATTGTTAATTGAATCTAAACCATTTGATTTCGCAGTGTCTACACCTGCGTTATTTGTTGCTTGGTCTATCGCATTCTTAGCTGTTGTTACTGCTTCATCGACTTTCGCTTTTGCTGCTACCTTTTCTTCGTCTGTCGCATTAGGCGTTTGATCGATTTCTGCTTTCTTAGCTTCCGCGGCTTTATCAATCGCTGTTTTTGCTTCGTCTTTCTTAACAACCACTGGTTGAACGTGATTAATTGCGTCCGATCCTTCAGATTTCGCAGTGTCTACACCATTGTTATTTGTCGCCTGATCTATTGACGCTTTCGCATTATTTACTGCCTCATCGACTTTCGCTTTTGCTGCTGCCTTCTCTTCATCTGTCGCATCAGGTGTTTGATCGATTTCTGCTTTCTTAGCTTCGGCCGCTTTGTCTATCGCTGTTTTTGCTTCGTCTTTCTTAACAACCGTTGGTTGCACATTGTTAATCGTATCTACACCGTTTGTTTTTGCAGTGTCTACACCGTCATTATTCGTTGCTTGGTCTATCGCATTCTTAGCTGTTGTCACTGCTTCATCGACTTTTGCTTTTGCTGCTGCTTTTTCTTCGTCTGTTGCATTAGGCGTTTGATCAATTTCTGCTTTTTTAGAGTTAGCTTGATCTGTTATTATTTGTTTCGCTTGATTCTTTTTAATAGCATCAACTTGAACATTGTGAAGTTGGTTTAATGCTTTGTCTTTAGCAACCTTAACATCATCATTGTGAACGCCTCGTTCAATATTTAATCGTGCTTGCTTTGCAATTTCATCAATTTTGGCTTTAGTTTCATTTTTTTCTTCAATAGTTGCGCTATGATCATTATCAATTTCTGACATTTTAGAAGCAATAACTCTATCTAATTCCTGTCTTGCTTTATCTCTAGCAATCGCATGCGTTGAAATTTGACTAATGTTGTTACTATTAGAAGTTAAAACTGTTTCTACTAACTGATTAGTTGTAGCATTTCTTACAGCATTTTTAGCATTAGTTAGAGCTTCATTAACACTTGTTTTAGCTTCTTCTCTTTCTTCAAAAGTAGCATTCGTGTCATTTTCTATTTCAATAAGTTTTTCATCAGCTTTATCATTCAAAGATTGTATCGCTTGTTGCTTAATTGCCGGAATAACATCTATGGGACTAATATCAACGATTGCTTGCTTTTTTCTTTCAGAAATTTCATTTATATTTGTTGCGCTTTCAATATCTCTAACTTTTTCATCAAAAGTAGCCTTTAAAAGTGTTAATGCAGTATCTTTTTCTTCTCTTGTAGCGTCATTATTGTTATTAATTACCTCTTTACGTGACTTTGCGGCTTGATCAACATCTAATTTTGCTCTTTCTTTATCCAATCTTAAAGTCAAATCGTTAATCGTTGCTTGGTTTTTTCTATCATTGATAGGTGTATTATCATTTTCATTTAAAATTTGTCTTGATGCATTAAGCACATTTTGCATCGATGACCAAGCCTCTTGTGAATAATCACTTGGGTTCAGATGCTCTATTTGAGCACTTATTTGATTATATTTTTGTTGCAAATCAGTTTTATACATTTCCACCGTAACAGATTGTGTTGCGACAGTAACATTTCCTCTTCTTTGATTAGATTCAGTTTTAACATATTCGTTATAACCGCCATATCTGAAATAATTATCATCAGCATTAGATCCAAAATCACGACTTCCATTTCTTCTATTCATGTTTATGCCATCTGTAACATAAACTAGTGTAGCATCAAAATCTTTTTTGATGGGTTCTGAAGTTGGTAAAGAAACTGTATACGTAATGTTTTTAATTGTTCCTGGTTCAATTCTATCTACATTTAATGTTAATAATCTGTTCGATGAATTATAATTTGCTCTAGCATTTTGAGCTGATATGAATTGTACTCCTTCAGGTAAAACAACTTTATACTGTGTTTTATTTGAACGGGAATGACCTTTATTTTCTAGAGAAACTTCTAATGTAGCATTTATTAATGAGGTAGAAGTTGATGGTGATGTAACAGTGTATTTTGTTTGCGTAGTAGTAGCTTTTAAATAAGCACCACTATTGACTTTCACATCTGCTAATCCACTTCCTCCAAAGTTATTCTTCCCTTTTAAAATTCTACCTCCATTGGCACTTTCATAACTTCTCTTTTCAAATGTTTCAAACATAAATCTTAATCTCGATACATTATTAGGCACATTAAAAACACCTGTGAACACACCAAAGGATTTACTTGCTGTGTTTGGTCTACCAGAATAAAGTAAATCTGTAGGGTTATTAGAATCATAAATTGAAACTTTAACACCATTTATACCATTTGTGTTACCCATTGAAGTACCAATAAAATATAATTGAACTTCTGACCCTGGTGTTACATCAACATCTTGATAAATTGGACCTACAGTTTTATCTCCCGCTACGCCACCTAAATTATTTGGGTATTTTGAAAGTACTGCAGCAATTTTATTGTTTGTTTTATCAAAAACGTATGGATTATATGGTGGTAATGCTTTAGGTCCCCACACAAGAGGAATTTCTGTTTGATCATTATCTTTCACATGCCATCCAGTGATTTTACCTGCTTGGTTCATTTCAGACACTGTTTGATTAGTAGGAATAACTGCACCATTAGACGTATCTGTAAAAGTACCGTTAATAATTTGACCAGAATTAGTTTCATTTATACTCATTTGGTCTTGGTTATTATCAACATTGTTATCAGTAGATCGCTTTGTTCTTTTATGAATTGATTTATTTTCATTAAATGTATTATTGCTATCATTTTTCGAAATATTTTGATGTGATAATTCTGGTTCTATAGTTTTTTCGTCTTGATTTGTCTCTATAGAATTTTCCTTAATCTCTTCATTATCTATTCTATATGTACCATTAGCATTATCTACTTTAGAATTAATTTCGCTATTATTAATTTTAATAGCGGTTGCTATTTCTTTTATAGAATCATTACTATTTTTTTCGTTTTCTATGTAATTATCATTATTATGTATTGATTTATCATCAGTTTGAGATTTAACATTTTGCGAGGTAGCTTGCGAAGAATTACTTTCTTCTTCTTGAGTTGCTGCATGACCTGGATGTGATAAGAAAGTCAGTGTAGCTATGACAGTGGAAAATATTCCTACACTAAATTTACGAATACTAAATTTCTGTTTTTTAAAAAGATTCATTATTGTCCTCCTTGATGTTCTTGTCTTGTTGTAATAGTAATAATGAATAGTAATGTATATTGATATTAAATTGTATTATATGATTTTATGCAATTGTTATCATACCTTTTTATAATATCAAATATCATCTGAAATAACCAGAATAAATTTTTCATTAAATAAGATTTTCGTATAGCATAAAGCTTTTAAAAATTATATTTTAAATAATTACATGTTGTTTTCAAATTAATACTAAAAAATCAGACCCCACTATTATGTGAAGTCTGATTTCCAAATAAATTCATTGATTAACTATTTTCTTTGTTTCTTTTTCTATTTTTCAAGAATAAGAATAAACCACTTATCAATGCTAAACCTGCTAATGGTGATTGATTTTGACCTTCTTTACCAGTGCTTGGCAATTTAATAGAATCTTTGTTATTACCTGAGCTAGTATTATAATTATCACTTGAATTATTATTTCTATACCCATCATTATTATTGCCACTTGCTAAAGCTTTCTTACCTTTTGAAACTTCTGGGTTTACCTTTTCTATTTCTTCAATAGCTTTATTTGTAATTGAATCAACGTCGTTGTTATTAATATCATTATCTAATTTTTCTAAAGCATTTTTAACAATTTCATCAATCATGTTCTTCGCTTTATTTTTTTGTTCGTCTGTTAAACCTACTAATGCATCAATTTTAGCTTTTTGCTTTCTAGCTACATTTAAGATAGTCTCTTGAGCCTTAGGTTTTTTAACAATTTTAACTTTAACTTCTTTTAATTTAGAAGTAAAAGTAACTTGAACTTTATCAACATCGTCATTACTATTTGCATTGTCTATTGCTTTATTAGCTTTATCGATTATTTTATCAACTTCTGCTTTTGCTGCGTCTTTTTCTTCTTTAGTTGCTTTATTATCCTTATCGATTTCTGCTTTTTTAGCTTTCGCTTGATCTAAAAGTGTTTGTTTCACAACAGTTTTCTTAGTAGTATCAGGTTGTATTTTTTTAATGATGTTACTACTGCTATTTTTAGCTTGATCTACATCATTATTAGTAGCTCCTTTATCTATATTATCTTTAGCTTTTTTAGCTTCTTCATCTACTTTTGATTTTGCTGAGTCTTTTTCTTCTCTAGTCGCATTGTGATTATTATCAATCTCTGATTTTTTAGCTTTCACTAATTCATCAATCGCTTTTTTAGCTGCGTCTTTTTTCACTACTTCAACTACAACACTATTAATGCCATTTGTACCTTTATCTTTGACCTGATCAACATCACTATTTGTAGAAGCTTGATCTATCTCTTTTTTTTCTTTAGTGACTTCTTCATCTACTTTTGATTTTGCTGCATCTTTTTCTTCTTTTGTTGCATTAGGTGTTTGATCTATTAAATCTTTTTTAGCTTTTGCTACTTCATCTATTGCTTGTTTAGCTTCTGGTTTTTTAATTGTTTCAGGTTGAATAGGAGCAATAGCTGTATGACCATTATTATTACCTTGGTCAACTTGGTCATTAGTAGTTGCTTGATCAATAGCACTTTTAGCTTTAGTAACTTCTTCATCTACTTTTGATTTTGCTACATCTTTTTCTTCTTTTGTTGCATTTGTGTTATTATCAATTTCTTGTTTCTTAGCTTTAGCGACTTCGTCAATTGCGCGTTTCGCTTCTGCCTTTTTAATGGTATCAGGTTGAATTGCTGTAATAGTTGTAACGCCTTGAGTTTTAGCTTGATCTACTGCTTCATTTGTTGTCGCATTATCAATAGATTGTTTTGCTTTTGTTGCTTCTTCATCTACTTTCGCTTTAGCTGCATCTTTTTCTTCTTTAGTTGCTTCTTGATTTTGATCAATTTCAGCCTTTTTAGCTATTACTTCATCATCATTTGCGCGTTTTGCTTCTGACTTTTTAACAACGTCTGGTTGAATTTTTGTTATAGCTGAAGCACCGTCTGTTTTAGCTTGATCGACATCATTATTCGTTGTAGATTGGTCAATGTTATTTTTAGCTTTTGTTGCTTCTTCATCTACTTTTGCTTTCGCTGCGTCTTTTTCTTCTTTAGTAGCTTCTTGATTTTGATCAATTTCTGCTTTTTTAGCAGTCACTGCATCATCAATTGCGCGTTTTGCTTCTGCTTTTTTAACAACTTCTGGTTGGATTGAAGAAATTGTTGTTTCACCTGATGTTTTTGCTTGATCTACACCATTATTAGTAGAAGCTTGATCAATCGCTGCTTTTGCTTTTGTTGCTTCTTCATCTACTTTTGTTTTAGCAGCATCTTTTTCTTCTTGTATAGCATTTTCATTATTATCAATTTCTTGTTTCTTAGCTGACACTGCCACATCGATGGCTTGTTTCGCCTCAGCTTTTTTAATAGCTTCTGGTTCTATTGAAGAAATTATTGTAGTTCCATTCGTTTTTGCTTGGTCAACATCATTATTTGTGTTAGCTTTATCGATTGCTGACTTAGCTTTTGTTACTTCTTCGTCAACTTTAGCTTTCGCTGCATCTTTCTCTTCTTGTGTAGCATCAGAAACTTGATCTATTGCTGCTTTTTTAGCTGTAGCAGCATCATCGATTGCTTGTTTCGATTCAGCTTTTTTGATTGCTTCAGGTTGAATTTTGTTAATAGCAGTTATTTCATTATCTCGAGTTTCGTGTACAGCATCATTAGTACTAGCTTGATCTATAAGTTGTTTCGCTTTAGTAGCTTCTTCATCTACTTTTGCTTTAGCTGCATCTTTTTCTTCTTGTGTAGTAGTACCATCTTGATCTATGGCGTTCTTTTTGGCTGTAACAGTATCATCAATCGCTTGCTTCGCTTTAATTTTTTCTATTGATTCTGGTTGAATATTATTAATAGTAGTTACACCAGAGTCTTTCGCTTGATCTACCGCGTCATTCGTAGTCGATGAATCAATTGCTCGTTTTGCTTTAGCTACTTCTTCATCCACTTTTGCTTTTGCTGCATCTTTTTCTTCTTGTGTAGCTGTTGGATGTTGGTCAATTTCATTTTTCTTAGCTGCTGCATCATCAATTGCTTGTTTAGCATTTGCTTTTTTAACTGCATCTACTTGAATACCTGCTATTGTAGCAGTTTCAGAATTTTGTACTTGATCTACATCATTATTTGAATTTGCTTGAGTAATTGCATCTTTCGCTTTTTGTACTTCAGCATCTACCTTAGCTTTTGCTGCGTCTTTTTCTTCTTGTGTAGCTGTTGGGTGTTGATCAATTTCTTGTTTCTTAGCTGTTGCTGCATCATCAATTGCTTTTCTTGCTGCTGCTTTTTTAACAATATCAGGCTGAATTACTGAAATTGAATTGTTGCCTAAGTCTCTCGTTTGGTCTACACCATCATTCGTTGTTGCTTGATCAATCGCTGTTTTAGCTTTAGCAGCTTCGACATCTACTTTTGCTTTTGCTACGTCTTTCTCTTCTTGAGTTGCATCACTATTATTGTCAATTGCTGCTTTTTTAGCATTTGCACTATCATCTATTGCTTGTTTTGCTGACGATTTCTTAATCGTATCAGGTTGTATTCCTTCAATAGTTGTTACACCAGATGATTTGGCTTGCTCTACATCGTTGTTTGTAGTAGCTTGATCAATCGCTGCTTTTGCTTTGGTAGCTTCAGCATCAACTTTATCTTTAGCTGCCTGTTTTTCTTCATCTGTAGCATCGGCAACAGTATCAATTGCTGCTTTCTTAGCAACGACTTCATCATCAATTGCTTTTCTTGCTGCTGCTTTTTTAGTAACTTCTGGTTGTATACCAGTAATAGTCGAAGTACCGCTATTTTGTTCTTGGTCTACATTATCATTTGTTGTTGCTTGTGTAATTGCTTGTTTTGCAGCTGTTACAGCTGCATCAACTTTCGCTATTGCTGCATCTTTTTCTTCTTGTGTTGCATCTGACGTATTATTTATCGCTTCTTTTTTAGCAGTTGCTGCATCATCAATCGCTTTTCTTGCTGCTGCTTTCTTCACCGTATCAGGAAGTATTCCAGAAATAATTGTAGTATTATTGTTTGTTGCTTCATCTACAGCATTATTTGTAGTTGCAGCATCTGTGGCAGCTTTAGCTTGTTTTGCTGCTTCATCAATTTTGGCTAAAGCTACATCTTTCTCTTCTTGAGTGGCTTCATTGTTATTATTGACTAATGATTTTTGGTTTAAGACTGCTGTATCAATTGCTTGTTTTGCATCTGATTTTTTAACTATTTCAGGTTGAATATTATTAATTGAACTAATACTGTGCGCTTGTACTTCATCAACACCATCATTATTTGTAGATTGGTCAATAAGTCTATCAGCATTTCTAACTTCATCTGTAACTCTTTGAATCGCTGCATCTTTTTCTTCTTGTGTTGCATCACTATTTTGATTAATTAGCGCCTTTTTAGCTTCTGCAGCTTGTTCTATAGCTTTTTTTGCATTTGCTTTTTTGATTACATCAGCATCAATACTATTAATGATGTTGATGCCATTAGTTTGAGCTTGATCTACGTCATTATTAGATGTAGCTTGATCAATTAACGCTTTCGCTTTATTAGCTTCTTCAGTTGCTTTAGCCATAGCGACATCTTTTTCTTCCTGAGTAGCATCATAGTGACTATCGATAAAAACTTTGCGATCCGTTAAAGCTGCCTCAATTGCTTGTTTCGCAGCGGCTTTCTTAGTTGCACGTACATTAATTGAATTAATTTGGGCGATACTGCTTTCTTTTAAAGGAGCGATATCACTACTACTAGTTAAATTATCAATTTCACCTTTTTTCTCATTATATTTATTTTGTAGTTTAGTTAAAGCGACTTGTTTTTCTTCAGTAGTAGCTTCAGTGTTACTATTAATGACATTTTCTCTAGCTTTAGCAGCTTTATCTACATCAAATTTTGCTTTTGCTTTTTCCAAGTTTAATAATAAATTATTAATTTCAGCTTGATTCTTTCTATCTGTTATTGGGGTTGCATCAGTTTCATTTTTAACAACTTTTGCGTTTGTAAGTGCTGTTTGTAAGTTGTTCCAAGCCTCTACGGAATAATCATTTTGATTTGCTTGAGCAAGTTCTGTTTCAATTTCACTTATTTTATTATTGATAGCATCTTTATACATGAAGACAGTGACAGATTGTGTTGGTGCATTTGTAGTACCTTGTCTTTGATCACTCTCAGCGATAATAAACTCATTATTACCACCATATCGAAGGTAGTTATTATCACCAGGTGTTTGCGTAGCAAGGTCTCTTGAACCATTTTTTCGGTTCATATTAATACCTTCAGTTTGATAGATTAGATTCGCATTAAAATCTTTTTTAATTGGTACTGAAGTAGGTAATGATACAGTATAAGAAACGTCTCTTGTTGTACCAGCATCTATTGGATTAATACTAAGTGTCAATTCTCTTGTATCTTCATTAAATGAACCAGTTGCATTTTCAGCAGTTACAAAAGTTGCCCCTTCTGGTAATACAACTTTATATTGAGTTTTGTTAGAACTTGAATGACCTTTATTTTCAATAGAAAAATTTAATTTAGCATTAACATTAGGTGATGTCGCAGAAGTAGAGTTTGCTTGATATTCTGTTTGAGCTGGACTCACTTTTAAGTATGCACCAGTATTAACAGAAACATCAGCAACTACACCACCACCAAAGTTATTTGGGCCCTTAAGTAATCGATGTCCACTATAAGTGTCATGACTTACATTTACTAAAGATTCAAATTGTACTCTAATTCTTGAGATATTATCAGGTACATTAAATACCCCTTTAAAAATACCAAAAGGTTGGCTACTTGTTTTAGGTGTACCTTTATATAATAAAGTTGAAGGATTATTTGCATCATAGACAAATAAACGAGCACTGTTAAATCCTGAAATATTTCCCATAGAAGTACCAATAAAATGGAATTGCAATTCAGAACCTGGTGTAACATCGATATCTTGATAAATCGGACCTACATTATTATCGGGTCTACCATACGATAAGTTATCACTATACTTAGATAATACAGCACCAATTTTGTTATTAGTCTTATCGAAAGTGACATACGTGTATGATGGTAAAACTTTAGGTCCCCACACCAATGGGATTTGTGTCTGTTGACTATTTACTACTTGCCATCCTGGTATTGTGCTTGCAGCATCCATAGCAGATTCTGTAGCAGCCGTTGGAATTTCCGCACCGTTAGATGTATCAGTAAAATTACCATTAACAATCTGTCCAGAGTTTGTTTCATTGATTGCCATTGGATCTGGTTGAGTTTGAGGATTTGAAGATGTATCATTCGCATCACGTTTCACTCGTTTGTGTTTGGCCTTAATACTCTTTTCATTTGATAATGTTTTTTCTTCTGTTGATGGTTGATTAGTGTCAACATTATTAGCTTCGGACTTTGTCTCAGCTAAATCTTTGTTTGAATTTTTATTGTTACTTAAAGTTTCAGACTTGCTCGATTTAGCACTTGTATCATCAACTGAGTTTTGTTTTGGTGCAGGATTATTATCTGCTTTCGTTTCCACTTTAGAAGATGGGTAGCTTGTGTCTTCTTTAGATTCTACTTGTGAAGATGCATTGTCTGGAGCAGTTGATTTTTGATTAGTATCATCTGTACCGCTTGTTTCAGTAACCTTTTGTTGAGCAGATTGACTTTGCTCATCCAATTCAGCTGCATGTCCTGTATGTGTGATAAATGATAATGTAGCAATCACTGTTGAGAACGTACCAACTGTAAATTTACGTATACTGAATTTTTGTTTTTTAAATAGATTCATTAAATATCCTCCTTGTAGTCTGATCTTGATGTCATTGATTTAATGAATTAGTCAAAATATAGTCTAAATCCTATTTGACGATTTACTAAATTATTCTATCACTATTAATAATTGTACGCTAGTGTATTTTAAATTATTATGATAAATATTTTATAAAATATAATTTAGTCCTCTTAAAAATCAAAAAAGCGACTGACATTTGAATTTGTCAGTCGCTTATGCATGATTAAATACTATTTATTTCTGTACCTGCAGTGCCCCATTCGTTCATACCACCTTCTACATTAATAGCATGAATATCATGGTCTTCTAAATATTTCACAACTTTTGCACTACGCATTCCTGCGGCACAAATAATATAATATGTTTCATTCTTATTAAATTGATTTAAGTTGTCAGGAATTTGATCCATAGGAATTGTTTTTGCTCCAGGAATAACTCCCATTGCAGTTTCTTCATCTGTACGAACGTCTACAATATTCACTGGATTAGACTCTAATACTTTTTCTTTTAATTGATCTACTGTAATAGATTCCATTTCTAAAACTCCTTATATTATTATTTTGCAACGATATTAACAAGTTTTTGAGGGACTGCGATTACTTTTTTAATGTCTTTACCCTCAATAGATAGTTTAACATTTTCATCTTTTAATGCTAATGCTTCCATTTCATCTTTGGAAGTATCTTTAGGTATATTTAATTTTGCTCTTACTTTACCATTAACTTGTACTACAATTTCAACCTCTGAATCTACAAGTAAAGATTCATCATAAGTTGGCCATGGTTGATAAGTAATAGTGTCTTCATTACCTAAGCGGTCCCATAATTCTTCACCAATATGTGGCGCAATTGGAGCCAACATTTTTACAAAGCCTTCAGCATATGGTTGATAAATCGTTTCTGCTTTATAGCAATCATTAATAAATACCATTAATTGACTTATCGCAGTATTAAAGTTTAATGTGTTGAAGTCTTCTGTAACTTTTTTAACAGTTTGGTTATACACTTTATCTAATCCATTATCATTATTTTCAACTATTTTATTTGATAATGAACCGTCTTCATTGATGAATAGTCTCCAAACACGGTCTAAGAAACGTCTTGAACCATCAAGACCATTTTCACTCCATGCAATTGCTGCATCTAATGGTCCCATAAACATTTCATATAAACGCAATGTATCAGCACCATGTGAATCTACAATATCATCAGGGTTAACTACATTCCCTTTAGACTTACTCATTTTCTCGTTACCTTCTCCAAGTATCATGCCTTGGTTAAATAATTTTTGGAAAGGTTCTTTCGTAGGCACGACACCTAAATCATAAAGCACTTTGTGCCAGAATCTAGCATATAGTAGATGGAGTACGGCATGCTCTACCCCACCAATATATAAATCTACTGGTAACCAATGTTTTAATTTTTCTGGGTCAGCTAACATATTACTATTATGTGGATCGATATATCTTAAATAATACCAACAACTTCCAGCCCATTGTGGCATAGTATTAGTTTCACGACGACCTTTCATTCCAGTCTTTTCATCAATTACATTTACAAACTCGTCGATATTAGCTAATGGTGATTCACCTGTACCTGAAGGTTTAATTTCATCAGTTTCTGGTAGTAAAAGTGGTAACTCTTCTTCTGGAACTGTAGTCATAGTACCATCTTCCCAGTGAATAACTGGTATTGGTTCTCCCCAATAACGTTGTCTGCTGAATAACCAATCTCTTAGTTTGTAGTTTACTTTCTTTTCGCCTGCACCTTTAGCAACTAATAGTTCAATTGCTTTAGAGATCGCCGTTTCATTATCTAAGCCATTTAATTCACCTGAATTAATATGTTCACCAACACCTGTGTATGCTTCTTTTTGAATATCTCCACCAGCAATCACTTCGTTAATTGGTAAATTAAATTTAGATGCAAATTCATAATCACGTTCGTCATGCGCAGGTACAGCCATGACTGCGCCTGTACCATAACTAGATAGTACATAATCTGCAATCCAAATTGGCAATTTCTTACCTGTTAATGGATTTATAGCATAAGCACCTGTGAACACACCAGATTTATCTTTAGCTAAATCTGTACGCTCAAGGTCAGATTTTTTAGATGAGTCTTCTTGATATTTTTTAACCGCTTCTAATTTGTCTTCAGACGTAATTTCATTTACTAATGAATGTTCCGGACTTAATACTAAGAAAGTTGTACCGTAAATTGTATCTGGTCTCGTTGTAAACACATCGATACTAGCATCTTTATTTTCAATCTCAAAAGAAACACGCGCACCTTCTGAACGTCCAATCCAATTACGTTGCATGTCTTTAATAGATTCTGGCCAGTCAAGTTCATCTAAATCTTCTAATAATCGGTCAGCATATTCAGTAATTTTTAATACCCATTGCTTCATAGGTCGTCTATATACTGGGTGTCCTCCTCGTTCAGATACGCCATCAACGACCTCTTCGTTTGATAGAACAGTTCCCAATGCTGGACACCAGTTTACAGCAACTTCATCAACATAGGCTAAGCCTTTATTATACAATTGGATAAAAATCCATTGTGTCCATTTGTAATATTCAGGATCTGTAGTATTTACTTCTCTATCCCAATCATAACTGAAACCTAATTCTTGAATTTGACGTTTAAACGTTTGAATATTTTGCTTAATAAATTCCCTAGGGTCATTACCAGTATCTAATGCATATTGTTCAGCAGGTAATCCAAAAGCATCCCATCCCATTGGATGTAGTACATTATAACCTTGCATACGTTTATATCTAGATACAATATCAGTAGCTGTGTAACCTTCTGGGTGCCCTACATGTAAACCCGCACCAGATGGATAAGGGAACATATCTAATGCATAAAATTTCTTTTGTCCTAAATTATCACTCGTTTTAAACGTTTTGTTGTCTGCCCAATAATTTTGCCATTTTTTCTCAATTTCCTTATGATTATATCCCAAATCTTTTTCCTCCTATAAATAAAAAACACCTCAAACTATTATTTATTACAGGGACGACTTCTTGCCGCGGTACCACCCTAATTCACATAATATGTGCACTTTATAATAGTAAGAGATGTTTATAATTTAATCGAATAACGGTAAGTTCACTTAATTCTTAACACTAGTTTTCACCACCACTAGCTCTCTGATGAAAAGTACTTAAGTTACTACTCCAATACATTTTAATATTATGAGATTCAAGCACTAATTGCAAGTGGTAGTTACTATTTTATTTCAACTCATGTATATATCATATCTATCTAGATTGTCGTGATTGTTTTCCTTTAGGTAGACCTTTGTCAAAGATTGAAAGGAAGATAATTCCAACAATTAATAAGAACATGATGCCAATGAACATCGCACTCATATTGAAAGTATCAACCAATACACCACCTATTAGTGGTCCAAATGCTTTACCAACAGTTGAAGCTGAATTAACGACTCCTTGATATTGACCCTGTTTTCCTTCTGGTGCCAGATAATTAGCTATAGTTGGTACTGCTGGCCAAACAAACATTTCACCAAAAGTTAATATAATCATTCCTATTAAAAATACAGTAAATTGTTCAGCAAAACTAGTTACAAAGAAAGACAGCATAAAAATTAAAATACCAACTAACATTTGATATTTTAAATTCCCTTTTAATAAAATAATTGCTGGTCTTATTAACGGTTGAGCAACTAAAATCATAATACCGTTAACTGTCCATAATATACTGTATTGTGACATAGAAATATTTAATTCTTGTGTAAATGATGCAATTGTAGTTTCCCATTGAATGTAAGCAATCCAACAAATAGCAAACATTACACATAATAATAAGAGTGCAATAAAGCGTTTTTTATTTTCTTTACTATGAATGTCTAGGCTGTCTGGTGTTCTAATTTTAGCGTGATATTCAAGATTAAATTGCGTTATCGCTACAATCCCAAATAAGACGTACATAATCAGGTTAGCTAAGAAAATATAATTAAAGCTTAACTCAGCAACGAAACCACCCATTGCTGCGCCTGTTGCTACACCAATGTTTTGAGCTAAGTATATTGCATTGAATGTCGTTCTCCCCCCGTTAGGCCAAACTGCACCAGCCATTGCATAAATTGCGGGAACTATCATTCCGCCACCAAAGCCTAACAATACTAACCAAATCGCATACCATGGCCAACCATGGAAGAAGTTTAAAAGTGTAGTACTGATTAAACATGTAACGGTACCTATCATTATTGTTCGATAACCACCTAACTTGTCGAACAATGAACCTCCTAGTAAATTTCCGACTACCATTCCAAATGAATTAACCATTAGAACAATCGCAGCAATTGTCAGGCTCTTACCAAGCTCTTCTTTCATATAAATTGTGTTTAAAGGCCATAAAAAGCTAGAGCCAGTTATATTTAGCGCCATGCCTATAACTAGCCACCATACTGATCTAGGTATATTCATATTTATTAGTCCCCTCTTTATATTTTTGTTGAACTACATTAAACACTATAACATTAAAGTATGTTAAAATCTTTACTTAGAACTAAGTTAGATAGAAAGGAAAATGTGTTATGGGTAACTATTTCCCGTATGCCTTTGAAAATAAACGATATCATACATGGAATTATCATTTAAAAAATAAATTTGGTCAAAAGATTTTTAAAGTAGCACTTGATGGTGGATTTGACTGTCCTAACCGTGATGGCACTGTTGCACATGGTGGGTGCACGTTCTGTTCAGCCGCAGGTAGCGGTGACTTTGCTGGCAACAGAGCTGATCCAATTGAAGTTCAATTTCAACAAATTAAAGATAGAATGCATGAAAAATGGAGTGAGGGTAAATATATTGCTTACTTCCAAGCCTTTACTAACACTCATGCGCCTGTAGAAGTTCTTAAAGAAAAATATGAACCTGTCCTAAAGGAAGAAGGCGTAGTTGGTTTGTCAATTGCAACAAGACCAGACTGTTTACCTGATGATGTTGTAGAGTATTTAGCCGAACTAAATGAACGTACTTATTTATGGGTGGAATTAGGTTTACAAACTGTTCATCAAGAAACTACAGATTTAATTAATCGTGCTCATGATATGCAAACATATTACGATGGTGTTGCTAAATTAAGAAAGCACAACATTAATGTGTGTACGCATATTATTAATGGATTACCAGGTGAAGACTATGAAATGATGATGGAAACAGCACGTGAAGTGGCTCAAATGGATGTTCAAGGCATAAAAATACATTTACTTCATTTATTAAAAGGGACACCAATGGTTAAACAGTATGAAAAAGGAATGCTCGAGTTTATGTCGCAAGAGAATTATACCAAGTTAGTCTGTGATCAATTAGAAATTTTACCACCAGAAATGATTATTCATCGAATTACTGGAGATGGTCCAATTGATTTAATGGTGGGCCCTATGTGGAGTGTTAATAAATGGGAAGTTTTAAATGAAATTGATGATGAATTAGCACGACGCAATTCATATCAAGGTAAACATTATTCATCTGAAGTAAAGGTTAAATCATGAAATTAGAACGAATTCTCCCCTTTTCAAAAACGTTAATAAAAGAACATATTAAGCAAGATAGTATTGTCATTGATGCTACTTGTGGCAATGGTAACGACACGTTATTTCTTGCACAGCAAGTTTCTAATGGCCATGTTTTTGGTTTCGATATACAAGATACAGCAATCCAATCAACTTTCGAAAAAGTAAAAGCATTTAATAATGTAACATTAATTCAAGATGGCCATGAGAACATTAAGAAACATATTGACATTCAATTTAAAGGTCAAATAGATGCGGCAATTTTTAATCTTGGTTATTTACCTAAGGGTGATAAATCTATTGTTACAAGACCTGAAACTACAATTAAAGCAATAAATGCTATTTTTGATTATTTAAGTGTCGAGGGAATTATAGTGCTAGTTATATATCATGGGCATGCTGAAGGACAAGTTGAACGAGATGCCTTATTAGATTTTTTAGAACATTTTGATCAAGAGAAAGCTCATATTCTTAAATATCAATTTATGAATCAAGTGAATCACGCGCCATTTATATGTGCGATTGAGAAACGCTAAACCTAACATCATCATCTCTAACAAAATTTTAAATAATATAAAAAATCCACTCCATAGTTTTAATTATGGAGTGGATTGTTTTGTCGAAAAATCTCTCTAAATTATATTTAAAACGATATAAACTAAAACATCAAATCGATTAAACACGCATTAATGAATTTAGACTATTTTCAAGTATTTCATATCGTTTTTTTATAGTAGCAGTAATGAAATCTAATAATTCATTTTTTAGTTCTTGCTTCTCTTTATTAAAATGTATAATTACAGTTCGTTCATCATCTAATGGTCTCTCTTTAAATATCCATTCAGATTGAACAAGTTTGTTATATGTACGTGTACGTTTATACGATTTAATATTAACGTAACTATCCATTTCTTTTAACGTCATGGACCCTTTGTCCCATAAAGTTAGTAAAATTAGAACCTCTTCTTTGGTCAAATCATAAGTTTCATAAATCACTTTAAAAATCGAATTGATTTCTTTACACACTTCTTCAAGCTGCAAAATCATAGAAACATTCTCGCCTGCTTGATTATTCATGCTGCTCCCTCCCTAAATAATTGTACACATCCCGATTAAATAATTATAGAATTAACTATCATTATATATTTACCCAATTATTCTCTTTGTAATTAAACAATTTATAATAACTCCTAAAAATTAACTTACATTAAAGAGTCAAGTCCAGACTCCTGTGTAAAATGCTATACAATGTTTTTACCATTTCTACTTATCAAAATTGATGTAT
>OIFG01000192.1_pt1 | contig 28573 bp, 32 predicted proteins | sample 1582031 | NCBI WGS metagenome assembly OIFG01 (sample SAMN07501051, study PRJEB24779) | human gut metagenome | isolation source: stool | host: human infant | place: USA: Pittsburgh, PA | reverse complement strand
ACAAAAAAAGAGATTAAACAACTTAAAGTTGCTTAATCTCAATATTTGGACTCATCAGTCCGATTTGACGTAGAGCCAAAATAAAAAACACCTTACATCTTGGTAAGGTGTTACTAAAGTCAATATTTTACAATCTATTTATTATAGTTTTACAACGTTTGCAGCTTGAGGACCGCGGTCGCCTTCAACTACTTCAAATTCAACTGATTGACCTTCTTCTAATGATTTGTAACCATCTTGGTTAATTGCTGAAAAGTGTACGAATACGTCGTTTTCACCTTCAACTTCGATAAAACCAAAACCTTTTTCAGCGTTAAACCATTTAACTGTACCTTGTTTCATAATTCTGAAACCTCCAAGACTAAATTCTTTCAATATGCATTATTCGCATATTACAAAAAATACATGTGACAATTATGTATTAATAACAAAACGCTATAAATAACTCTTACAGATATTCTTTGCAATATGGAATAAAACCATTGCTTAATAATAATTATATGTTAGTTCTTACCAAATTGCAATACAATTATAGAAAATTGTCTTTTAATTAATTTTTGGTAGATTATAATATACTTCTTTATTATTTAATACAATAAAACTATAAAATATTTGTAAATCTTCTTCACAATCTTCACAAAAGTTTAAATCGCAATTGTTATAAAACGCATGAATATTGTATTTTCCAACAACATAATTATCGTAATAATCTTTACTTTTTGAAATTATATTTTTGTAGTAGTTTAGCATTTCATCATATGAAGTAAATTGATATTGCTCTATAATTTTATCTGTCCAGTCACTAAATAACCACCATCCCTCATAGTCAGCTCTAATTTTGGCAACTGTCCACATGTATATTTCCCCTCTCAATTAGCCTATAATAATCATTTTAACTATTTTATATCTGAATTAAAAATATAATGTCTCATACTTTTGTCCGATAGCCTGTTTATTCCATAGTAAATATTAGTTTTTTAGTATAAAACTTCGTATAATATATATAAGGAGTGATACTATGAAGCAAAAGCATTTACAAGTGTTTGGGACAGTTCAAGGTGTAGGCTTTCGATATTATACACAAAGATTAGCGAATAAGTATAATATTCTAGGCACTGTCCAGAATGTAGATGATTATGTTGAAATATATGCAATAGGTAATGACGATGACCTCGAACAGTTTATTAATGCTGTGACTGAAGGTGCATCACCTGCTTCACATGTTACACACTATGAGCTTGAAGATACTAATGTGAGTGAAGATTTTTCTGATTTTAAATCGATTTAAATATAAAAAGGAAGATGTAATTTGAGATATAATATTTCTCGACTTTTAGGCGTAATTGTAGGGATTCCAGTAGCTATGATATCTTGGATGGTCAGCGTATTTGGCTTTGATCTCTCATTTATTATTGATGCTTTGGTTGGTATTGGGATGTTTTTTGTGTCCTACTTTCCTACTCAACGACTCACGTCTAGGAAGTATTTAACCGAAATTGGTCTTTCACGAAGAGACTATCATTACGTAAGCAACCATTTAAAGCAAGCGCAAGATAAGATTAGAACAATATTAAAATCATTTGTCAATGTAAGATCTATTCAAGATTTCAGACAAATCAATGATATATATAGAATTTCAAAATCAATTCATTTTGCTGTTAAACAAAGGCCAGCAATGTTTTTTAAAGTAGAGAGTTTCTTTTATTCGCATATAGATAATGCGCTAAATTTAATAGAGTCGTATACTCGATTAGCAAAAATGCCAAAAAAAACGATTGAAGAAAAGCAAAAATTAGAACAAACTCGTATAACTTTAGATGAAGTTAAACGTACGTTGATTGCTGATTTGAAGAGAATCAATGAAGATGATTATGAGCGTCTAGATGTTGAAATGGAACTTAATAAATTAGAACAAAAACGTCATAAAGATAACTAGAATATAGAAATGGAGCGATTTTTTAAATGCCTCGAAATGATCAATTTAACAACTCACATCCATTAGATGATTATATAGAACAACAGCAACTAAATAACCTAGATAATAATAGTAATGTCAGTCTAGCGAATCAAAATACAGTTTTAGATGATTTTCAGCAACAATTCAGTGATAAAGAAATGCAAAAAATTGAAAGTATTAGTCAACAAATTAAACCTTTAGACAATGATGGTCTATTATCATATGGCTCACATTTGCAAGAAAATATGTCTAAATTCTCACATAAAATGTTGGATGAAGTGCAGACGAAAGATATTGGACCTGTTGGAGATTCACTTAATCAATTAATGACTAAGTTAAAAGCTGTAAATCCTGATGAGTTAAATCCAGAGAAACAATCAAAACTTAAGCGCTTTTTTAAACGTACAAAAGCTTCAATTAATGAAGTATTTTCTAGGATGCAATCAGTAAGTTCCCAGATTGATAGAATTACAATTCAGCTTGATAGACATAAAAATAATCTATCAAAAGATATCAAATTATTAGACGGATTATATCAACAAAATAAAGATTACTTTGATGATGTTAATTTATATATCGCCGCCGCTAAAAGAAGAAAACACGAAATACAAACGAACGACATTCCAAAATTACAAGAACATGCCAATCAAACTGGTAATCAAATGGATATACAAGCCGTAGCGGATATGGAACAATTTGTTGATCGTTTAGATAAACGTATCTATGATTTACAATTGTCTCGTCAAATTGCTATACAAACTGCACCACAAATTCGAATGATCCAAAATGTTAATCAAGCGTTGGCTGAGAAAATTCAAAGTTCTATACTTACAAGTATTCCACTTTGGAAAAATCAAATGGCAATTGCCCTTACGTTAATGAGACAGCGTAATGCAGTGTCTGCGCAACGTGCTGTAACAGATACAACCAATGATTTACTTACTCAGAATGCGGCTATGTTAAAACAAAATGCTATTGAAACTGCTACGGAAAATGAGCGTGGCATTGTAGACATTGAAACACTTAAAACAACGCAAAGTGATATTATTGAAACAATTGAACAAACACTTCAAATCCAACAAAATGGTCGTCAAAAACGTAAAGAAGCTGAGAAAGAACTTGTTGGCTTAGAAGATGAATTAAAACAACACTTACTTTCGATGAAGAAGGAATAACTAAAATAGTAAAGCACATCACAACTCAAAATGAGTTTGATGTGCTTTTTTAATATAATTAATTCGTTTAGATAGCTATTCTTTTTGATAAACAATATGGTCTTGGTTTACGAATTTAGCAACGACATATCCAATAATAGTTGCGACTACTGCTATTGGGAACCATTCTAAAGAATATTGCTTTAACGGTAAAGCCTCAATAAATGACATCTTCACCCAACCATTGGTACTTATAACACTTAATATTGAAACAATACTAATAACTGCAATTGGTATTTGCTGTGCAATTGGTTTAGTTGGAATGAATCGTGCAAGTAAAATTAGTAACACAACAGTTATTGCAATTGGGTAGATGACGCTCAATACTGGTACTGACATAGAAATTACAGCATTTAAACCTAAATTTGCCAGTATGAAACTAATCAAAGTAAAAAATATTGTATAAGCTTTGTATGAAACTTTAGGGAATATTCTATTAAAATATTGACTTACAGATACAATTAAGCCACAAGCAGTTGTTAAACAAGCGAGTGCAACGATAATACCCAATAAATATTTACCGAAGACACCAAAACTATTCGCCGCCATTGTTGTTAATAAATAAGCGCCAACATTTTGATCTTTAGCTGTCAGATTTTTGAGTGTCGCGTTGTCAACGTTCATATGATTGCCTATAAAACCTAATGAAACATATATAAATACAAGCGCTATGGCTGCAATTAATCCTGACATAACAGTTTGTTTAAATATTTGATTTGCATGTTTAACCCCTGTGGCTTTTATCGCGTTAACTACAATCATTGAAAAAGCAATTGCTGCGATTGCATCCATAGTTAAGTACCCTTCTGTAAAGCCTTTTGAGAAACTTCCAATAGCTGAATTGTAATCAACCTGGTTTCCATGAGATGGTGCATTACCACTATAATCAACAAATCCTTTAATTATCATTGCTAAAATTGTTATTAATAATAATGGTGTTAATAGAGATCCTATACGATCTACAATTTTACCTGGATTTATACATAGGTAAAGAACGACTAGGAAATAGATAAGGGTGAATATAAATAGCACCAAATTACTATTTGTATGAGCAATTGGTGTCACAGTCATCTCAAATGAAGTCGAAGCTGTACGCGGAATTGCAAACAGAGGTCCTATTGTTAAATATATAATTATTAAAAATATTACAGAAAATTTAGGTGATATTTTATTTAATGAACCTACATACCCTTGTTTATCTAATGCGCCAACGATAACGCCTAACAATGGTAAGCCAATTCCTGTTAAACAAAATGCGATAACTGCTGGCCAAAAGAAATGACCACTATCTTGGCCTAAATTTGGTGGGAAAATAAGATTACCTGCGCCAAAAAACATAGCGAATAATGTAAATCCTACTATCCAAGTATTCTTATTCATAGAATTGCTCCTTTTTATGTGTATGTTTGCAATATTAAACATTCTAGCATAAAAAGGATTTACAAGTCTATGTGATTTCAGAAAATTTGAAAAGTTGATAAATATTTAAAATAGAAATCTTATATTCTTTAAAATGATTTTAGAAGTAATTTTTTTAGTAATGGCGATAAATGACTCGGCAAATTTTCTACACCTTCTACAAATAACGCGTACTGACCATAAATGTTATGAATGGTTTGTTCGATATCCTCTGTTATAACATCTTGACTCAAAAACACATTAAATACTTCAATACCGTATTTGCGGGCCATTTCTACACCTTCATAAGTGTCTAAAATACCATCTTGCGCATAATTGTATGCTGAAGGTTCACCATCGGAAAATACTATCAAGAAACGTTGATTATGACTTCTTCTTAGCAAACGTTCGCTAGCAATACGTATAGCTACGCCATCACGATTATCATCTTGTGGGTGTAAAGACATGATTCGTGGGCCACTTTTTTCCATGGTTGAATAATCATAATGAACAATTTCATCAATGATGTTAGGCTGTTTACGATCATCAGAATCAAATGCATCTTCATTGAACGCAAGTATTTCATGTTTGACATTTAATGCTTTCAATGTTTCATGGAAAAGAACAACACCTTTGATTGTCTCTTCCATCTTATCGAACATACTTGCAGATGCATCAATTAATAAGGTAAAAGTGGCATCAAACGTTTTACTTAAATCTTGTTTTTTATAAAATAATTTATATTGATCATCGATAAACCAATTTGTTAAATCTCTTTGCAAACGACCTTTAGTAAGGTTATGTCGCTCATCAACGTGCTCGCGATCAATGGTTTTCTTGATAATTTGAATTAAATCCTTAGTTTCAAATTGAACATCGTTTTTAACATTTTGATACTCTAATAAGTAATCCGGTTCGATATCGGGAACATTCCATTTAATTTCTACATTTTCATTAATCCCTTTAAGTGCGAATGACGTATTCTCTCCTATAGAGCCACCTTCATCATTATTTAATGTATTATCAGAACCACGACCCTTTTTAGTCATCATGTCTGTCATATCGTCTGTAGAATCACCTTCACGAGCAGTATCATTATCACTTATTACCTCACTATTCTCGCCCTCGTGAAGTTCCATTTCAAGGTAAGCACCGCCTTCTGATTTACTATCTTGGGCATTCGTTTCAGCTTCAGCAGTCTCAGAGTCCGTATCCTCAGAGGTATTGTCTTTTCCATCTACATTACTCGCATCTGTACGTTTTAACTCATCAAACGTCATTTCATGGATTGCCTCATATACACGACGAGGGAGATGATAATATTCATTTAACATATCTTTGGTTAGCATATCATCAATTTGAAACATAATACGTTGAGCTAAGTACATATTATCTTCTGATGTTTCATTTTGGAAAAAGTTAGGCAGATATTGAAACATAGAATTCAAAATATCGTCTAATTGTGAATGCATCATTGGAATATCAAAGAAATTCTGACTGAGAAATGCTTTTTCTAAATATAAAAATAGTAAATCAGTATAAACAGTTTTAGTTTTATAGAATTTAATTTGAGATTCAGTATAAGACAATCTCGTTTGTAAACGTAAATCTATTAATTTAGACGTACTTGGGCGTTCATTACGAATATGATTAAACACGCGCATATCTTCTAGTAATCTAAAGATTTGCTGATAAAACTTAGGGTGTTCAAACTCATCATCATGTAATACTTCATTCACAATATATTCATCCATCATTTGATACCCATAGGCTGCGAGCATCACGTCAGTTTTAAGACCGGCTTTCTCTATATGCTCGGGACGGTGCGACCAGAACCAACTTGTGATCAATGTGTTATTAATTGGATCATAGTAAGGGAATTTTTGAATTTTAACTTGTGTTTGCTCATTTTTAAGAAGTAAGCGCGCTAAGTCTTGTAGCATCATAACTTGCTTAGCATCTAATTGCTCATCATTAAATTTGATAAAACGATCGCTCATAATAATCCCTCTCTAAAAGTTTAATTCAATCGCATTTTTGATTGCTTGTTGTTCACGCTCATCTTCTAATTTATCGATAATTGTACGTTTAATAGCACGCTCTATTGGCATTACAGTAATTAAGTCACTTAAATCTATTAATGCTCTGATACTAGCTGCTTCTTCAGAAATTTGTCCTTGTTTAGACATTGTACGTAAATCCTCATTGAATTTGATGATTTGTTCAATAATAGCATCATCTTGAAGTTGACTTTGTTGCTTAATAACGTCTTTTAATATATCACCGTCTATATAATCTACTTGAATAACAACAAAACGGTTTTTCAAAGCTTCATTCATAGGAAGTGTACCTACATAGCCTTCATTAATTGCCGCAATAACGTTGAATCCTGGCGCCGCTTTTATCACTTCTCCAGTAAATGGGTTTGTAAGTTGGCGACGATAATCTAGAACACCATTTAGTATTGGTAATGTTTCAGGTTTGGCCATATTTATTTCATCAATATAAAGGATATGTCCTTCACGCATTGCTTTAATTACAGGACCATCTATAAAAACAATTTCTTGTTGACCTTGTTCGTTTGTTTTAATTGTCTTAAAACCAAGTAGACTTTCAGCGTCTAAATCTACTGAACAGTTAACTTGATGCATTGGTGTATTAACAGCTGCACTAAGTGTTTCCGCTAATTTGGTTTTACCAGAACCTGTTGGCCCTTTAAGTAATATATTTTTATTTAAATTAAATAATGCTTTAGCATCATTAAATACGGACTCATCTGAATTAATATATTGATTCTTAATCATTTTTGTAATTTACTCTCCTTCTTTAAAATGAAAAATAGACTAAGAAGTTGCATTAAAAAAGTAATGTTGAGTATATTTCAACGATTACTTTTTCAAAATAACCCCCAAGTCTTGATTAAATCATGAACATACTTAATTATTGATACTAAACTTCTTTAAAGTACGTTTTATAATAACCACCGACTAAACCAGAATTATCAATAATTTGATAGTATTCCTCAGTTTCATTAATAACATCATATTGCTTTCCAACAGTTAACATATCAGAAACTGTGAATTTCTTAGCATCTGTATTAATCACTTCAACTTTTTTAATAGGTGTACGTGTTTTCCATGTTTCATGTAACATTGCCATAAATTTCATGCCTCCATATAATTATTGTCTTTACTTTTCTAATGTATAAATAAATGAGATGCCACTATTCTCTGTAATACGTAGTGATTGAGCATCGCCTTGATTTAACGTCTGATAAGGAATACCAATGTCATCTAATTCCTTTTTTGCATTGTTGAATGCTTCAACTGAATTTGCATTAAATTCAATTTGTTCAACGATACCTTCTTCTTTTAATTCAATAGGTTCATTAGGCTGATATAAATGAAGTTCACCACCTAAACCACCTTCGCCGATTTGAAATACTTGTATCACTTGTTCGGGAAACTCTGTTGATTCATATTCAGCATAATGCGTTAAGTTAAATACATTCTTTAGGATAGATGCAGTAACTGGCAGTTCATTAACTTTAATAATAATAGGACCAAGTCCCTGAATTTGATGTAGCGGATTTACTGTACTATCAAAAGTAGGTGTGCCTAGACCTACGCCCGTATTATGTTCATTCGAATAAATATCAAAAATTTGATGGTTGCTATCCTCGAAGTTAAAATGCTTATTACCGTTTAACTCAGTAACATCACTCGCTTGAATTTGATTTTCTTTTAATATCGTTTGATACTCATCCAATCCTGAATCTGTCGGCGTTCTCAAACCAACACTAGCGATATGTTGATTTTCATATTCAGGATTTGGCACTTCAACAAAATGTATTCGTGTACCTGGACTCAAATCTGCATCACCAAAACGTAAAGCTTGATTTTTAGATGCTACGTTTAGTCCTAAAATATCTTTAAATAGTTTATTTGTTTTAGAAAGATCACTTGTCCCTAATGTGACACTTCTAAGTCCACTCATGCATGACACCCCTAATATTTGTCTTTTCCTAATTATTATAACGCATTTTAAATATGATTTATATCATGAACTACATAATGGACCCTTAATTTAATGAGTTCAAAAATACATATGAAGAGACATTGTAATTCAAAAAATACGTATAATGAATTTAAATAAAATTTTATAATAAATATCAACAAGCCCTCCCCTACCCTTATTTTATAAGATAGGGGGATGATTTGAATTGTGCCATTTAATTGATGATTTAATTTTATATAATTGAAAATAGTTCGTTTTTAGTCAATTGACAATGCTTATACTTTAATTTTAATAGTTGTATTAATGATGAGATGTAATAATAATTGTGAGATTTATCTATTCCATTATTAGTCTATAATATAACCGCTAATTACTTTAATACTTTATTTGCTATTCTCTAAAAAATTACAATCTGAATTCTCTATACAATTGTCCTAAGAACTTTTTATAAATAAGTGTTATTTATTTTCGGCCAAGTAATATATCTTCTAACTCTTCATCTGATACTTCTGGTACAAATTTAGGTAAATCAGCATTTTTTGTGTTTGATTTATATATACCGAGCAACTTATCCATTTCTTGTTCTCTTTTCCATTTTTCCTCAATTGTTCGTGCTCTTGTCATTTTGCGAGCTATATCTCTTAATTTTATTTGTTCTTCAAAAGTTAAATCCATTTATAACACCTCGATTTATTTTAAGGGCATTGTACATTACTTGTATAATATTAATTGAATAACATCTTTAATTTTTTTATGTGTAACACTTATTTCTTTAGCTTTTCTTTTGCATTTCTCTAAGCCTTTTAATAAAGTCATCTTCACGTTTCTTAATTATTTCTTTACTCTCTTTAGGTGCTTGTTCTTCAAACATTTTCTTGTCATCTTCCCAACGATCTAGCATTGATTTCCCTTTTTTTGTCATCTTAAATTCAACTACTTACAAAGATTAGCCTATTTTATTGATTGAACTTCTATTTATGATTTTTAATTTTTGAAAATTTAAGATAAAAAATACAACGACGATGTGACGCCGTTGTATCAATATTAGTTTGAGGTTATATTCCTTTAAGATTAGCTTTCTAAAAGTAAATCTTCAGGGCTTTCGATTAATTCTTTAATCGTTTTTAAGAATCCTACTGCTTCTTTACCATCAATAATTCTATGGTCATAACTTAAAGCAATATACATCATTGGTCTATTCTCAATTGTATCTTTATCAATTGCAATTGGACGGGTAATGATTGAGTGCATACCAAGAATAGCTGCTTGGTTACCATTAATAATTGGAGTACTCATCATTGAACCAAATACACCACCATTAGTAATTGTAAATGATCCATTAACCATATCATCTAAACCAAGTTTTTTATCTCTTGCTTTAACTGCTAAGTCAGCAATAGCTCTTTCAAGTTCTGCAAAGTTTTTCTTGTCACAATCTCTTACGAAAGGAACTAATAATCCATCATCAGTAGAAACCGCAACACCGATGTCATAATATTGTTTAGTAATCATGTCATCGCCGTCAATTTCAGCGTTTACTTCCGGATATTTTTTCAATGCAGCTACAGCAGCTTTAGTAAAGAATGACATGAAACCTAATTTAGTTCCATCATGATCTTTAATAAATTGTTCTTTCTTACGTTTACGTAATTCCATTACGTTTGTCATATCTACTTCATTGAATGTAGTTAACATTGCTGTATTATTAGAAACTTCTAATAATTTTTTAGCAGCTGTTTTCTTTCTACGAGACATTTTTTCTCTAATTACAGGTTTATTAGGTGCACCTGAAGATTTTTTAGGTTCTTCTTTTTTGCTTGTTTCTTGAGAAGATTGAGATTGAGCTGCTTTTTGACTATTTTCAACATCATCTTTACGTACAACATCGTTTCCTTTTCCAGAAACAGTGCTTAAATCTACACCGTTTTCACGTGCATGGCGACGAGCTGATGGGGTTGCATTAACACGTTGATTGTTAGGATTAGATTGCGTTTCTTCATTATTTGATTGAGATTCTGTTGGTTGAGCTAATTCTTTAGTCGCTTCGTCATTGTTCGCAGATTGAGATTGGTCTGAAGATTCTTCTTTGCTTGAAGAAGCATTACCACTACCTTCGCCAACAGTTGCGATAACTTGGCCAACTTCCACAGTGTCGCCTTCAGAAGCCAATTGTTCTTGAAGTACACCTTCTTCTTCAGAAACAACTTCAACGTTTACTTTATCTGTCTCTAATTCTAGGATAGCTTCGCCTTTTTCAACGCTATCTCCCACATTTTTTAACCATTCTGCAATGGTACCCTCTGTTATAGATTCTGCTAATTCTGGAACTTTTACCTCTGGCATAATATTTCCCCCTAGTTATTTTTCAATGCTACTTTCAATAATTTGATTTTGAACAAGTTTATGAATTTCTCCATCACCTTCAGCTGGCGCTGCACGTTGAATTCTACCGTGATAACTTAAATTAAATTGGTTACCTACAAGTGATTTTAAATAAGGATAAACGAATAACCAAGCGCCTTGATTTTTAGGTTCTTCTTGAACCCAAGATACTGTTTCAAGATTAGGTAATTCATTTAATACTTCTTTAATTTCCCCTTCAGGGAATGGATATAAACGGTCAACTGCAACTAATAAAATTGAATCGTCAGGATTTTTAGCTAAATGTTCTTTTAAATCTATGAACATTTTACCTGATGCTAATACAAGTTTAGTCACTTTCTCTTTATTTCCATCCTCGACAATAATAGGTTTGAAACCACCTGAAGTGAACTGATCTATTGGTTTAGCAACTGTTTTATTTCTTAATAAGCTTTTTGGAGACATTACAATTAATGGTCTCATAGCTTCAGTACCTAAACTTTTAGCTTGTGCTCTTAATAAATGGAAATAGTTACTTGAACTAGATAAGTTAACAACTGTACTATTATTTTCAGCTGCTAGTTGTAAGAATCTTTCTAAACGTGCTGAAGAGTGTTCAGGTCCTTGACCCTCAAATGCGTGAGGTAAGAATAGCGTTAAACCACTTCTTTCTCCCCACTTAGCACGTGCTGATGACATGAAATTATCGAACATCATTTGAGCCATATTAGAAAAGTCTCCGTATTGAGCTTCCCAAATATTCATGCTATTTTTATTTTCAACATTATAGCCATATTCAAAGCCAACGACAGCTGCTTCAGATAATGGACTATTGTGAACTTCAAATGTGGCTTTTTGATTAGGCACGTGATGTAATGGTGTAAATGTATCACCATTTTCTTCATCGTGTAATACAGCATGTCTATGACTGAATGTACCACGCTCACTATCTTGTCCAGTTAATCGAACAGATATACCATCTTGAACAATCGTTGCAAATGCAAGTTGCTCAGCTTGAGCCCAGTCTACTAAACCATTTTCACTTTCGAAAGGCTCTCTACGTTTTTCTAAAACTTTATTTAGCTTTTTAAGTACATGGAAATCTTCAGGATATGTAAGCATAGCATCATTAATTTCTTTAAGATGATCTACTGAGAAATCCTTATCATCACTTTGTAAAGGTTCTTGCAATGACTCAGGTCTTTCCATATCTGGATTATCCATTTTATCTGATTTATCAATTTTGTCTTGAGCAGCACGCATTTCTTTTTGAACTTTATCCATTACGTCTTCCATTTGTTCCTTAGAAATAACGCCGTCTTCAACTAACTTATTACCATAAATAATTTCAACTGAATCATGTTTGCGAATATTATGATATGGAAGTGGATTTGTAATCGAAGGTTCGTCCATTTCATTATGCCCGTAACGACGATAGCCAACTAAATCAATTACAAAATCTTTATGAAATTCTTTTCGGAATTCCATTGCAATATCAATAGCTTCAATTGTTGCTTCAACATCATCTGCGTTTACATGTAAAATTGGTACGTCATAACCTTTCGCAATATCAGTTGAATATGTTGTTGAACGTCCATCAACTGGTTCCGTAGTGAATCCAATTCTATTATTTGTGATGATGTGTAAGGCACCACCAGTTGAATAACCATCTAGGTTACTTAAATTCATTGTTTCAAAATTAATACCTTGTCCTGGGTATGCAGCATCCCCATGAATTATAATTGGCATACCTTTATGGAAATCTGTAGTTGGTTTACCAGCGTGTTTTGTGTCATCTTGTGATGCACGTGTCTTACCAATTACCACTGGCGCAACAATTTCCAAGTGACTTGGGTTATTAGCTAATGAAATTCGTTGTTCAATACCATATGAAGAAGTTGTCTTCACACCACCTAAGTGATACTTCACATCTCCTGTCCATCCAGCAGTTAGTTCAAGACTGCCATCTTCTGGTAAGAATTTCATAGGATCTGTGTGCATAAACTCAGAAATCATCATTTCATATGGTTTTTCTAGCACGTGAGTTAAAACATTTAAACGACCTCTGTGTGCCATACCAATTTGAATATTGTTAATTTCAATTTCAGCAGCACGTTTTAAGGTATGTTGTAACATTGGAACTAATGTATCAACACCCTCAATAGAGAATCGTTTAGCACCAACAAAGTTTTTGTGTAAATACTTTTCAAAGCCTTCTACATGCGCTAAAGTATCAAATAATTTTTTTCTTTCATCATTATTGATATTAGCTCTATATGGTGTTTCAATACGTCGTTTTAACCACGTACGTTCTTTATTATTATTAATATGATTATATTCAAAGGCTATCGGCCCTTTATAACGCTTCTCCATTCTTTCAATTGCCTCGTAAGCATTATCATATATATCTTTGAAATGATCAGATACAATTTCAGCTGAGACATTTTCTAATGTTTCTTTATCTAAGTTAAACTCTTCAATTTCTAACTTAGGAAGATTAGTTCTTTTAGGAGCATTAACAGGGTAAATATCAGCTTTAAGGTGACCGTATTGTCTTATATTGTCGATTAAGCGCATAATACGCTTAATTGTACCATCGCCTGCTGATGAACCACTCCCTTCAGTGGTTGACTTAGCTGCGACATGAGCTTCGCCATTTTTAATAGTGCTGAAAAGAACTTGTAAATCATCAGGCACTGAACTAGGGTCTTGTAGATAGTCATCGTATAAATCTAACATTAAACCTAGGTTAGCACCGAAGTTTACAGGAGCTTCTGTAACATCCTTGTTATCCTTTGCCATAGTATTACCCTCCACAAAATAGTTAAACCGCTTACAGGTCAATAATAGCACTATTTGTGGCTTTGATAAAGTCCATTGACTGAATATTATGGAAAAAACAAAAATACCAAATCTAGTAATTTGAATTTATATGATTTTGTGTGAAAATTGATGGAAAATTTTACTGAAAATGTGAAATAGAAATAGTTTGAATGAGTGTTTTAATTGTAGATGATTATTTGAAAGAAAGTTATGCATTAAAAAACCGGAACAACTTAATTGTCCCAGTTTCGATTTAAATATTTATTTAAATATAATTTTAAACGTTGTATATTGATTTACTTCGCTGTCAACAGTTATATAACCACCATATTGTTGTACTATCTTCTCAGCAATAGAAAGACCTAAGCCATTACCACCCTGACTTCTTGCGCGGGATTTATCAACTCTATAAAAACGGTCAAAAATGAACTCCTGATCTTCTTTAGGAATACCAAGACCATGGTCTGTAATTTCAATACTAATTTGTTTGTTTCTTAATTGAGTAGCTATCTCGATTTGCTTATTATCTTTGTCATACTTCATTGCATTATCAATAAAAATAAGTAATAACTGTTCAAACTGATGACGATTAATCTGTAATGTTAATGGTTTCTTTGATAGATGCGTTTTAAATTGATAATCAGGATGTAATTGTTTTAAAGATTTAATACGTGAACGAATTTCTTCGTTAATATTTACTTCTTCAAATTCTAATGCCTGAATATTAACTTTGTCTTTAGTCAATAATAATAATTCTTCAACCAACTTCGTTATTCGATTCATTTCCTCTAATGAAATATTAAGAGACTCTTCAAGTACAGCTGGGTCCTTTTTACCCCAACGTTGAATTAAATTTAAATGACCTTGAATGATTTGTAGCGGCGTGCGTAACTCGTGAGAAGCATCTTCAACAAATTGGCGTTGTTGGTTAAATGATTCCTCAATTTGGTACATCATATCATTAAAGGTATCGATTAAATTATCTGTTTCTTCATAGTTCGTCTTGAGTTCAAGTTTATTTTGAAATCCATCTCGTCGTATTTGAATCATCTTGTTCGACATGGTTACAAGTGGCTTAGTTAATTGCGTTGAAAAAATATAACTTATACCCGCCATAATGAAAGTTGCTAACAAACCAAATGCAATGGCTACAAAATATAAAGAACGAACGACATTGTTATATCCTTCAAGGGAGTGAATTAAAACACTATAGCCTTCAAAACGTTCACTATGTATTGGTTCTGTAATAATTAAGTAAGGGATTCCGTTATGTTTTGAAATTTGAATCGTTTCAGGATCAACAAAATCAATATCAGGTTTAAAATTAATCATATTTTCATTTGAGGATTGCATTAATTGTTTACCATTTCGATCGTAAATGATGGCTTTTTCAAAATTCTCCAACATAGCAGTCAAATCTAATGTAGTAATATTATTCATAGATCGTGATTCTACTAAATTAACGATCTCACTTGAACTGTGTTCAGCCTCATCAATCTCACCGTCTCTTAAGGTATCTTTTAAAAAGAAGATTATAACAAGACAGAAAAGAATAATTGTGCTAAACATGATTAACGTTGTAATCATCATCCACTTATATTTTAAAGTACCCTTTTTAATCATCTGATCACGTACCCAACACCACGAACGGTTTCAATCGTTTTATCTTTACCATAAGGTTTAAGTTTGTTGCGTAAATATCGAATATAAACATCTACGACATTCGTCTCAACTTCACTGTCATAGCCCCAAACATGATCTAAGATCTGTTCTCTTTGTAGTACACGGTTTCTGTTAGTTGCTAATAAATAAAGTAAGTCATATTCAGTTTTAGTGAAATCTAACTGTTCTCCATTAATTGTGACATTAAAAGCATCGACGTCTATTTTAATGCCATTGATATCAATGATATCCTTTTGAGGTTGACGACGGAGTACTGCACGAATGCGTGCAAATAGTTCTTCAATTTCAAAGGGTTTTACTATATAATCATCAGCACCATAATCTAAACCGGTCACTTTGTCATATGTATCGCTTTTAGCCGTAATAATAATGATAGGCGTTGATTGTTCCTGTCTGACACGGCGACATATTTCTAAGCCATTTATGTTTGGTAACATTAAATCTAATATAATTAAATCGTAATTATTACTTAGTGCTTTATCGAGCCCTGCCTGTCCTTCATATTCTATATCTACACTATAATTATCATGAGTTAGTTCTAGTTCTAAGAAGCGGGCTAAATTTTGTTCATCTTCCACAATAAGTATATTAGTCATTATTATTTTCACCTCTTTTATTATGCATTAATCATATTTTAAATAGCTAGAATGAGTTAAATCAATGATCCGTTTTTGAATACATATTCTTATAATATAAGCTATATTTTATCACAGTAAAGACTGAAAATAGAGAATGGATTAAAATTGTAATGATATAATCAAATTTAAATGAGAATTTTTCGCAATTATAATTGACAATGATTATCAATGATGTATAATAGTATTTGAAAATGATTATCAATACCGAATAAGACAATTCCCCCCACATATATTTCGTTCTTAAAGGATTGGTCATTTTCAAGTTATTCCCCTTTTATATGCCCGTAAAAGACTAACGTTAAAGTTTCAAACTTACTTTAAACGTTTTAATAAAAAGCAGTGAATCTAATGCCGAGGTTCACTGCTTTTTTATTTAGTTTTACTGATTTGATTAAATCTTTTGAATATCTACCAAATCAAATAGCTTATTTTTAATCCTTTAAAAAAATCGAGATACAATCTCGCATTTTAAGAATGTATCTCGATATATTTTACGTAGCTGTTGGATATAAATGATTTTTAAGTATTAAAGTTGAAAGAACAATACAGAAAGCACCGCCAATTATACCAGCAATGACATCTGTAGGATAATGCACACCTAAATATACTCTTGAAATAGAAATCAGAAGAATAAATAATGCGCATAATCCTATAATAATTCCTTTATTATGACCTGATGCTTTTCTATTGGCTATGAACATCGCACTACCAAAGAATGATGTTGACCCCATAGCATGGCCACTAGGAAAGCTAAATCCAGATATATCAATTAATCGTAATAATGTTGGGCGCTCTCGGTCAAAAATATTCTTCAGTAATGGATTTAATATACTTGAAAGAGACATAACAATCACAAAGAATAGCGCTTCGATTTTAAAGCGTTTTAACATTAAATATGCGACTAACATTAGAGATAGACAGACCATTGCCCATACTTCTCCTAACTTAGTGGCACCCAAAAGGATAGAAGTAGTGATGAAACTTTCAGATGAATAAATAAATTCATATACTTCAGTATCAATCCATTTACCCAGTCTAGACTCATGGAAGGATGCAATGATACCAAATATTAAGGTGAAAACGATTAGCAAAGTAATACGTTTTGTACGATTCATTATCTGCACCTCCTGAGTTTATAGAGCGTCCTTTAAAATTTTATTAAATAGATCTTCTTTCGTATAACTTTCTCTGTAAGTCTCCATTTGTTTAATGATTGACTCTCGATCATTTTCAATTTCTTTAAGTTGTTCTAATAATTTAACCTGTGTAAGTTGATCTTCAGGGATGGTTCTACCATACCCTTTAGATTCAAAATTCTCAGCATTATCAATTTGATCACCACGTGATTGATCAAGTCCTAAAGGTATTAATAACATAGGAATACGCAATGTTAAAAATTCATAAATAGCATTAGATCCTGCACGGCTAACTACAGTATCTGTAATAGCTAATAAATCTGTTAACTCTTCTTTAACAAATTCATACTGAACATAGCCTTTAGCATCAATACTAGAATCAACTAGTCCATGACCTGTTAAATGAATAATTTGATAGTCTTGAAGTAATGCTTCTAAATTTTCACGTATAGCTTGATTAAGCTTTTTACTACCTAAGCTACCACCCATGACGAGTAATACTTTTTTTGAGGCGTCGAAACCTGTTAACTGGTATCCACGTGATTGATTACCTTCTTTTAAGTCTTGTCGAATGGTAGCGCCAACGAAGTCTGCTTTATCTTTAGGTAAATATTTTAATGTATCTTCAAATGTTGTATAGATTTTTTTAGCAAATTTCAGTGAAATTTTATTAGCTAAGCCTGGTGTTAAATCCGATTCATGTATAATTGTTGGAATGTTTAGTGAGCGTGCAGCTATTACTACGGGTACTGAAACAAATCCTCCCTTAGAAAATAATAGGTCTGGTTTTTCTCTTTTTAATACTTTGCGTGCATCAATAACACCTTTTAAAACTTTAAATACGTCTTTCGCATTATCAACTGATAGATATCGACGTAATTTACCACTAGATATTGGATAATATTCAATGTTAGGTAATTGTGATTCAATCATTTCACGTTCTATACCTGTTTTAGAACCAATATAAAATGCGTCGTGCCCTTTATCAGTAGCTGTTGGAATTAAACTTAAATTGACCGATACATGTCCAACAGTACCGCCACCGGTAAATGCTATTTTAGACATAGTAATTAACCTCTATTCTTAAATGTTTTTATAATATGCGTAGAATGGTGCGCCTCTATCAAATGGATGATAGTCAATTTCTGCTTCACCGACTTTTATGAAACCAAATTTTTCAAATAATCCTTGTGCTGGCTTATTTAGAGCAAAAGTATCAGTTAAAAGAACATGGATATTATGTTCTTCAGCTAACTTAACTGCGAAATCAAATAACTCTGTAGCTGCTCCTTTATACTGTTGTGATCCAGCAAGTCTATGAATGACATAGGCGCCTTCACGATCGATTGGCCATTCTAACTCATCATACCATTCTGATTGTTGTTGGTCGACCACGATAAAGCCATAAATTGTGTCATTTTCTTCCAACACATATAGTGTTTCGGTATTGATGTCTTCTTCAAAGTGTTCTGTAACGGGATATTTATCATCCCATTGATTATTATTAAATTCTTTCATTAATTTTTTGGCTTCTTCAACTAAAGTTTCTATTTGTGAAATATCTTGCATATTACCTAGTCTTATCATTGTTTGTGACACACCTCTTTATTTTAGTTTATTAATTAATTCATCTAAAACTTTATCTTCTTTATTAGCTTTTTCAACTAATAACTGTGTAAATTTCTCATTAGTTTTTTTATCAAATTTACCATTTACTGATAATTCATGTTCTGATTGGAATTTTTTAATAGCTGATTCCAACTGTGTATCAAATTGTTTAGAATCATTGTTAACGTTGTAGCCTAATGCATCTAAACCGATTTTGATAGATTTCACGTATTTTGTATTATCACCAACAGAATAAGATTTATCAGTTGGAATGACACTGATAGATTGATATTGAGGTGAAGCTATTTTTGTATCAGGTTGTATACCTTTCCCATGAATATTATGACCATCAGGTGTTAACCATTTCATTTGTGTATATTTCAATAATGAGCCATCTTTAAATTCACGAGTTGTCTGTACTATTCCCTTACCAAAAGTTTTTGAACCGTAAACTTTAGCTTTTTTGTGGTCTCTCATTGCACCAGTAAATACTTCTGATGCACTGGCAGAACCTTCATTTACTAGTATACTAACTTTCATGTCTTTAGCTTCGTTAGAAGCGTCATTTGACGTTTTGATTGATTCTGTGTCATCGCCTTTTTCAAGTTTTACAACTGTCTGATCTTTATCTATAAAGATATTAGCCATTTTTACTGCTTCATCAAGTAGACCACCAGGATTATTTCTTAAATCTAATACTATACTACGAACACCGTCTTTATGAGCTTTAATAATAGCAGATTTAAGTTCGCCTGCAGTATTATCTTGGAATTTGTTTATAGTAAATACTCCAATGTTGTCTTTCTTCTTATATTCCACGCTTTTTACATGGATTTTACCACGTTTTATTTTAATTTCTTTTTCTTGAGAACCACGTTTTATTGTTAGTTTGACAGTTGTTCCCTCTTTACCACGTACTAATTTTACTACTTGATCTAAAGGTTTACCTACTACGGATTTTCCATCCACTTTAGTAACAACATCTTTTGGTTGGATACCGGCTTTTTCAGCAGGAGAATCTTTCATAGGACTAGTAATCATTATTTGTTTATCTTTTTTTTGCATTTCTGCACCAATGCCTACAAAGTCGCCTGAAACATCTTCATTAAAGCTTTTCGTTTCGTCTTTAGTCATGTATTCAGAATACGGATCTTTAAGTTCTTTAACCATGCCATCTATAGCAGCCTCAGATAATTTACCAGCATTTTGTTTTTTATAGTAATCATTATTCAGTGTCTTATAAGCATATTCAATTTTTTTAATTTCTTGACGCTCATCTTTAGTTAATCCGCTTATTTTGTGACTAATGCCAATTGTTGCTGCAACTGTAATCCCAGCTGTAATAATCACAACTCCTAATAAAAGTAATATGAACTGCCAAGTTTTAAATTTAATTCTTTTATTAGAAGATGATTCGTTTTTATGATTGGAGTCTAAATTACTTTGTTTTTCCTCAGGATTATGACTCATAAAAAAACACTTCCTCATATAACATCTTATGTATTTATAATTTTATCTAAAAAGATAATATAAGTATGTCGTTATTTAAATACAAACGCAACTTTTAAGAAATAAGTTGAATAAAAAAGCACAAAAGGAGTGGGACAGAATTCGTAAAGAATTCGTTCCACCCCCGCTAAGATGACTAGAATTGAGAAAATTTGATATACTACTCATTTAGCCAGCTGTTATGAAATTTTTAATGCAATTTTAATATGATACATGTGCTAATCACATTACTGAGTAAGTCAGAATTTTAACCATTCTATATACTCTTCATATAAATCATCAAACTCTGACATGGGTACTGATATGTCGCTTTGCATTTCAATATAGTCAGACAATTGATTGAAATCTTTTTCATGTTTTGGAAAAGACAAATCATTAAATATTTCTTCAGCTAAGTCTCCCTTGCTATCTTTACGGCCTCTAACCGTTAGAGCAAATTGATAGAATGAATGTTCTTTCATTAGCTCATAGTCACATCAACAACTTTAGTTTCACCTTTAATGACTGCTTTAACATCATTGACGTGAATTGATTCAGTTTGATCTGAATTTGTAATAATAATTGGTGAAATAACATCTTTCGCATTATTTCTAATATATTCTAGATCAAATTTAAGTAATGGATCACCAACTTGAACAGTGTCGCCACTACTTACTAAGATTTCGAAACCTTGACCATCTAATTGAACAGTGTCTAAACCAATATGAACTAATATTTCTAAACCATTATCTGCTTTAAGTCCTATTGCGTGTTTAGTTGGAAATACATTGTCAACTTTACCTTCAATTGGAGAAACAACTTCTCCTTCAGTTGGGTTAATACCAAAGCCTTCGCCCATCATTTTTTGTGCAAATACTGGATCTGGAATATTCTCAATATTAATATATTCGCCAGTTAATGGTGCATAAATTTCAATTTCTTTATTAACTTCTTTACCTTTACCAAATAATTTTTTAAACATAATTAGTCACTCCTATTTTTCAAAATGCGGAATTAAATCTCCATATCCAAGTTCTTCTAACTTATCATAAGGGATAAATTGAATCGCTGCAGAATTAATACAATAACGTAGTCCACCACTTTCTTTCGGACCATCGTTGAATACATGACCTAAATGACTGTTAGCATCTTCTGATCTGACTTCTGTTCTAATCATACCAAATGTTTTATCTACGAGTTCAATGATTTCATCATCATCAATTGATTTAGAAAAACTAGGCCATCCACAGTTAGATTCAAACTTTTCTTCTGAAGTAAACAATGGTTTGCCTGAAATTTTATCTACATAAATACCCTTATCAAAATGATTCCAATATTCATTTTGAAATGGAGGTTCAGTACCATTTTCTTGAGTAACTAAATATTCCATTTCATTTAATTCATTTTTATCTTTTTTAATCATTTTGAGACCCCCAATGTGTTTCGATAAATGATTTTCTTCCTGATCCACGTTGATATTGCTCATAATGAGCAGGGTTTTTCTTGTAATAATCTTGATGATAGTCTTCCGCAGGATAAAAGTTTTTGTATGGAAGAATCGGCGTTATAACAGGTTTTTTAAAAATACCTTCTTCATTTAATTGTTGTATTTTAAGTTCAGCTGCTTTCTTTTGCTCTTCATCATGATAAAAGATAGCCGGTTCATAGCTTTCTCCTCTATCGAAGAATTGACCACCGCCGTCTGTAGGGTCAAAAGTTTTAAAATATACATCTAAGATATTTTCAAAGGACGTAATGTCTGAGTTGAACTGAATTTGAACAGCTTCCCTATGTCCAGTTTGATTAGTACAAACTTGTTCATAGGTTGGATTTTCAACATGACCTCCACTATATCCAGATACTACCTCTTCAATACCGGGATATGATGTAAAAGGCTTAACCATACACCAGAAACATCCTCCAGCTAAAGTTGCATATGCCATATTATTACCTCCTCTGTCATTATTTAAATTTACGATATAAATACTTTTATTTAAAGTAATCTACTCACAATGATGAATTTTATTAAAAGAACATTAGGAAGTAAGCAATAAGATTAATTTGATTCACGAACGACAACCAAGCCGATTGCTCCTTGACCGGTATGGGTTGAAATAACTGGTGTCGTTACATTAACATCATATTTCTGTTGGCCGAATGCCTCATCAAATTGCAACTTAAGCTTGTCAACAAAGTCAAGAACGTTTGCGTGAGCAACACCAATCGATTTAATTTTATGTTTATCGATAAATTCTGAAATTTCTTTTTTTAGATATTGAATACTAGAATTTTGTGTACGTGCATTATGTACGATTTCTAAATATCCATCTTCTAAAGTGCCGACGGGTTTAATTTTCATTATATTACCAATAAAACCTTTAGTCTTACTTATGCGTCCACCTTTAATTAATTGATTTAATTGTCCAATTACAACAAAGAGTTTAATGTTCTTTTGTAATTCTTTAAGTTTGTTTACGATTTGATTAGACGAAAGATTCGTATTAATTAATTCAACAAGTCGTTGGATTTGGTAGCCGAGTCCGAATGAAATAGATTTGGAATCAATTACGGTTACTTTAGTGTCAACCATATCACTAGCTTGCAAAGCAGTTTGGTATGTACCACTTAGGCCTGATGACATATGGATACTAAAGATTTCAACATCCTCTTTACCAAGTTCTTCGTATAGTTCAATAAATTTCCCGATTGGTGGTTGGCTTGTTTTTACGTCGGCATCTTCCTCAATTCGTTGAATAAAAGCCTCAGATGTAATATCTATTTGATCAACAAATGATTTTCCGTCAATCGTTAAGCTTAAAGGTACTACGTGTATATTATGTTGTTTTAGATACTCATGTGATAAATCTGATGTAGAATCAGTCACGATAATTTGTTTAGTCATAAGTGCCTCCGGTTTATCAATTTAATTTAATGTTTACGTACTAAATGTAAAAACGTATGTGGAATTGTATTTTTCTCATCTAACTCTCCGTCTACCGATGACTCTACTTCCCATTCTTCAAAAGTATAAGGTGGGAAAAATGTATCGCCCTGGTGTTTACCATTAACAACAGTAATGTACATATCATCTACTTTATCAATCATTTCTTCAAATAATGACTGACCACCAAAGATAAAAATATGACCTTCTAATTTGTAAATATCATCTATAGAATGAATCACATCTACACCATCAACGTTAAACGTTGTGTCACTCGTTAACACTACATTTCTTCTGTTAGGAAGCGGTTTACCAATTGACTCAAATGTTCTTCTCCCCATCACTAGCGTGTTTCCAGTTGATAATTTTTTAACATGTTTCAAATCATTAGGTAAATGCCATGGTAAATCATTATTATATCCAATAACGCGTTGTTCATCATGTGCTACCAAAATTGATAAAGTCATATTTCCCTTCCCCTCCGTATGAAAAATTGTTTATATTAATAATCGCAAAATTCCAGCATATTATACTGCAATTGGTGCCTTAATTGCTGGGTGTGAGTTATATCCAATTAATTCTAAATCTTCGTAATTGATATCGAAAATAGATGCATTTGAATTAATTTTTAAAGTTGGCGGATCAAAACTGTTTCTAGACAATTGTGTTTTTATTGCTTCAATATGATTAGAGTAAATATGTGCGTCACCAAAAGTATGCACAAATTCTCCAACTTCAAGATTACACTCTTTTGCTATTAAATGTGTTAATAATGCATAGCTAGCAATATTAAATGGTACACCTAAGAAAATATCTGCACTTCGTTGATACAATTGACAACTTAATCTGCCATCTTGAACATAAAATTGGAACATAGTATGGCATGGTGGCAAAGCCATGCTATCTATTTCTGTTGGATTCCATGCTGAGACAATATGTCGGCGAGAATTTGGACTATTTTTAATTTGTTCAATAACGGTTTTAAGTTGATCAAAGTGGTTACCTTCTTTATCTACCCAATCTCTCCATTGTTTACCATATACATTACCTAAATCTCCGTATTTTTTTGCAAATGAGTCATCATTTAAAATGTGTTGTTTGAATTTAGACATTTCTTCTTTATACAGTTCATTAAATTCATCATCTTGTAGTGCTCTATGACCAAAATTAGTCATATCAGGACCATGATAATCATTAGATTGCACATATTTCTCGAAGGCCCACTCATTCCAAATATTATTATTATATTTTAGTAAGTATTGTATATTTGTATCGCCTTTAATAAACCATAATAATTCTGTAGCGATAAGTTTGAAAGATACTTTTTTTGTTGTAAGTAATGGGAAACCCTTAGATAAATCAAATCGTAACTGATGACCAAATTTAGAAATAGTACCGGTATGAGTACGATCATCCCGTTGATTACCAATTTCTAATATTTCTTCGCATAAAGCATGATAAGCTGAATCAAAGGAATTTAACATTTTGCTCATCTCCTAGAATTGTTTATATTAATGAATATTATACTAGATAATGCGTATTTATAAAATTAAAATAAAAAAATCCCAAATATAAAATTAGTTTTTAATTTTATATTTGGGATTGAAAAGTGAGTACTTATTTACTCAATTCAAGTTTATACCCTTAATTTAGGCTGATAATAGTAACTCTGAGTGTATTCTCTAATATGGATGATTCAAATTATTTAAAATTATACTGCTTAGCAGTTTTCGTCAAATGCATCTTTAATATCCATACAGATATCTTGAATGTCACGACCTTCGATATGTTCTCTAGGGATAAAATGTTTTAATTCTGTTCCTTTAAATAAAGCGTAGGATGGACTTGATGGAACTTGTTGAATGTACTCTCGCATCGTTTGAGTTGCTTCTTTATCTTGTCCAGCAAATACAGTGATTTTATTTGTTGGTTTTTTATCATTTTGCTCTGCTACGGCAACAGCTGCAGGTCTGGCTAAGCCAGCAGCACAACCACATGTAGAGTTAATTACTACAAATGTTGTATCTTCTTCGTTAACATTTTTCATATAATTTGATACATCTTCACTTGTTTCTAAACTTTCAAAACCATTTTCAGTGAGTTCAGCTCTCATTTGTTGTGCTAATTCTTGCATATATTGTTCATAAGGATTCATAATTTTCACTCCTAATTTAGTTTTACTTTAACATAATTATTTATTTCGATTAGCTATTTGTTTCCATACAGAACCTAGTGCCTCATCACCATTTTCAATTCTAGAAATTGCCATCTCAATTTGAAGTTTGACCTCATAAGCAGGATCATTAGCGTGTGACTTTAGACTAGGTAATTGTTCAGGTCCGCCTTCATCAAATAGGAACATAGCAGCTCTCCAACGTACAATTTTTTGCGGATCATTTAAGGCATTTTCCATTTCAGGCAGAGCCTCTTTAAAACCTAAATCACTTAAGCAATCTCCAGCAGTGCGTCTAACAGCTGGATTCTTATCACGCAAGCCTTTATATAAGTATGGCAGAATTTCTTTTTCTTCAATCATGCCTATTAATACTATAGCTTGTCGTCTTAGGGGTGCTTTATCTTCTTGTAAAGCTTCATCTAATAGGTCAATATCTTGAAGTGTAGGTGTTGGAAATTCTTTTAACATTCTTAATTTATCTTTCCAATCAGTAGCCTCTTTATATTCATTTAAAGTTACATGGTGATATTGTTGCTGAGGAATAACAATATCAGTTTCTAATGCAGTTTGAACTAGAGATGCTAACTTTTCAGATGGATATAAAGCAATGATTTCTTCGTACACTTCATTCATAACTTCTTCTAAATCACCGTATCTAACTCCCAAATCTTGCCATTTACGTAAAAACACAACATTGTCTCCATCTTTTTGAGCTTTTAACATACTCTCAACAAAATAGTCCGGCAACTGTTTACGACTTTCATCTGAAGTCGTAGTGAGTTTAATTTGATATGGAATACCTTTAAACATAAGTGCTTCAGCTTTAATCTCTCCATAGTGTTCATCGGGCTTATGTGATGAATCTATAAATGATTCATTATTTAAAGTTGAAGTGATTTGAGGTAAGACCACTTCCCAATCGGATTTAGGCTCTTTATCAATAGCTAAGAAGTCCATCACATAAAATATAGATTTGACACCGTCAATTGCTAATAAATCATTAATAAATTGTGGTTGTTGTTCTTCTATATATGTGAATGTATTAGATTTATTGTCTTCCCTTTTGTTAGATAATACGATTTTCATAGTATTAGGGCTTGGTGTCGGCTCTACTCTTAATATTTCCATAAGTGCATGTCCCCTTGTAAATATTTATTCAAAAGTAGATTGAATTTGAGGAAGAATATTATTCCAATCTGCATTATCTTCTTTATCGACAGAAATAAAATCCATAACATAGAATATTGATTTTACACCATCAATATCGAACAGTTTATTTATGAAATCAGGTTGTCCTTCTTGTGCAGAAGTAAATGTATTAGATTTATTATCTTCTCTTTTTTCACTTAGGTTAATTTTCATAGTCTTATGATTTGGTGTTTCTTCAATTGAAACAATTTGCATAGTCCTTACCTCCTATTGAAGTTCATTACCTAATTGTTTGATTTGTTTACCTATTGAACACTCAGATATACAAAAATGGTGTGCTTGTGTCTTACCTTCGGTCTTTCTGATATGTGTTTTTAGTAAACATTTGTCACAATAAGTATTCATTAATTCATCAATTTTATCAATTGCTTCTTGTTCGGAATGTGTAAGTATAACAGTCACTCCTTAAGTACAGTATTGTCTTAATATAAGCATGGAATAAGTATAACTTAATTTGTATTTATTTTGAAATAATCGATTTAATAAATAATAAGTGTTGATGAAAATGGTAAGTCGTATTGCATTTATGTAGTAATTACTATAAAATGATTAAGTTGTTTTTGCGGTTTCTAAACACCCGCATCATCAAAATTTAGGAGGATATTTATGTATAATGAAATTTTCGGTGTAGCAACATTTCTTGTTACATTTATATTAATGGTTATAATGTTTCGATGTTTTGGCAAACAGGGCTTAATTGCTTGGGTAGCAATTGGTACAATTATTGCTAATATTCAAGTAATCAAAACAGTTCATATTTTTGGTATTTCTGCTACTTTGGGTAATGTGATGTTTGCGTCTATTTATTTAGCTACAGATATACTAAATGACATATATGGTCGTAAAGTTGCGAAGAGAGCTGTATGGTTAGGATTCTCTTCTACATTGGTTATGATTATTGTTATGCAAATGTCACTACATTTTATACCTGCACCTGAAGATATGGCTCAAAAATCATTATCAACAATATTTGATTTAGTGCCAAGAATTGCAGTAGGTTCCATTATTGCGTATATTATTGGACAACACGTCGATGTATTTATTTTCTCTACAATTAAAAAGGTATTCAGCTCAGATAAAACATTTATCATTCGTGCTTATGGTAGTACCATGTTAAGTTCAATTATTGACACAGCACTGTTTGTCACAATTGCGTTTGCAGGAACTTTACCAAATATGGTTGTATTCGAAATATTCATTACAACTTATTTATTAAAACTTATTTCTACTATATTTAATGTACCATTCGGTTATATAGCTAAGTCTATGTATCGTAAAGGTCAAATTCATAAACTAGATAAGGGATATTAAAGAATATTATGGGAATGGAAATGATTTCTTAATGAAATCTATGCCATTCCTTATTTTCTTATTTTGTAATACGATAAGAATAGTGAAATTATAAAAATTAAAAAGGTGTTAATTTTATATGGCAAAAATTTACTTTGATGCAGCTACCAGAGGTAATCCTGGGCGAAGTGCATGTGGAATAGTTATCAAAGAAAATGATGAAAAGTATGTATATACGCACGACTTAGGCGAACTAGATAATCACAGTGCGGAATGGGCTGCCCTTATTCATGCACTTGAACATGCTCGTGAACTGAATGTTGTTAATGCTTTATTATATACTGATTCAAAATTAATTGAAGATAGTGTTAATCAAGGATTTGTAAAAAGCGCACGATTTAAACCATATTATGAGAATTTGGAAATACTCGAAAAAAGTTTTGAATTGGTGTTTGTAAAATGGGTACCTAGAGAACAAAATAAAGAAGCAAATCAAATGGCACAACAAGCATTGTTTAAACTAATTAAAAAGAAAATATAACATTATTTAAATACATAGAGTCCGGGACATAAAGTTCTTGGATAAGTGAAAAAAAGACAATTTCTATTGAAATAATATAGAAATTGTCTTTTT
>OIFG01000186.1_pt1 | contig 29369 bp, 35 predicted proteins | sample 1582031 | NCBI WGS metagenome assembly OIFG01 (sample SAMN07501051, study PRJEB24779) | human gut metagenome | isolation source: stool | host: human infant | place: USA: Pittsburgh, PA | reverse complement strand
TGTGGCGCAGATACAAAAATTAATACTGCACATTTAAGAATCGGCGTTGTGGCGCAGATACAAAAATTAATACTGCATTGAAAAGAATATATTATCAATCTAAAGGGTCGTTATTGTAACGATCCTTTTTTTAATATTAGTGAGGTGCTTTTATGGAAGTTATTCGTTTAAATCAACAATTATTTAACTCGAACAAATTTAATAAGAATGAAATAGAAGATAATAAAAATGGGAAAAGACCTTATTTTTATTCTTTTAAAAGAAATAATCATAGAATATGTGTACCTTTAAGAACTAACGCAAGTAGTGTTCCAGAAAGATATAAATTAAACCTAAATCAAGTTCAACCACATAAACCCAATTCGGCACTAGATACAACAAAATCTTTAGTTATAGACGAAAATACATACAAAGCTAACAAACAAAAGACTAGTCTACATTCATCAGTATATAGCTATATTAAAGAAAATAAAGATAGTCTTGAAAATAAATTTGATGTACTTACTAAAGATTATGTAAATGCTAAAGGTAAAATGGCTGATATTCCATTGACTAAATATTCAACCCTTCAATATTTTCATGATGAATTAAATTTACAGCCTATCATTGATGATAAACTATTGAAAAATTGCGTTAAGGAATTAAATGAAAAGGGTTATACAAATAAATATGAAAACTTAAAAGCAGAAATACCAAATTTATCAGAAACCATAGAAAGCTACGAAATATTAAATGAATTTAAAAAACTCTCTAATTATCCTTCAAAACTAGTAACTGATGATATAAAAAAACCTGTTCTTGAGATAGTTAAAGATAATAATAAATTTTCATTAACTAGTAATAATATTACTGAAAATCCAGAAAAACACCTGAAAAATTTCTTAGATTATGACCCTAAAGACAGAGAAAATAATCTTGATTTGTAAATCGAAAGAGCTATATAACCATAACATGTCATGTCATGTTATGGTATAATGAGAGAAAAGGAGTGTTTGATAATGGCTTTTGAAGAAAGATATTTTTTTAAAACTAATATGGATCTTGATATTACGTCAATTCAATTAGGTTCCTCTATAACTTATGCACCAGCACCTAAAAATCAGAAAGATTTAACCAATCGTAATATAGTAGGAAATTTAATCTTCAAACATAACTACTACAACGATGTTTTATCAATGCCTATATATGAAAAGGAAAATAACAATTACAAAATACCTATTGTATATGAAAAAGAAGGTAGATTTTCCAAAAACGATAACGATAATTTTTATATTGATAATGCTGATTTTTATTTCACTCTAAATACTGCACATAAAGGTTATGAAAAATTAGTTAATGCTATAGAGAATAATGAAAAAGTCGAATTTTCACAAAATCAAAACCAATTAGACGATTTTAGTCAATTAGGCGAATATAGCGATTATTCATACGACAATCTTTATAATTCATTAGTTAATAATATTGAATACTACAATGAGGTTTTTTCTCAATATAGAGAGCCCGAAATAAATGATATTGAAAAAATGACTGTGAATAATTTTGATTATGAAGTTAAATTTAATCCAGAAACTCAACACATATATATAAACAATATACCTACACATAGCGTAAATGAACAATACGAAATACGTGTTTTAAATGATAATCTATCTAAAGACATTGAAAAAGACTATTTTAATAAAGATTATAAGTTTTCATATAACGACTATAAAACATTAGAAGATAATTCTTATACTTACATTGACTTGAATGAATACACAGATAGTAATAATAAATTTATTAAAAATTTAATCGAAGATATACCTCCTAATGAGTTGCTTGTAGACTCGATAAAACAAAGAATTAACTATGTAGATCAACAAATCAATTTTAGAGATATTAATGTACTTAAAACTGATTTAACTAATTTCGCTGAAATTAATAATCTAACCGATTTAGATGAAGTTAATTATTTAAATAATAGCTACGATGATTACTTAAATGTAATTTCAACTAATTTAGAAAACAATATAGAGAAAGACGGACTAAAAAACCGTTTTATGTATTTAGATGAACCATTTCATTTAATGAAAACAACAACTAATACATTATATGACAATATAGAAAACGATATTCGCAATATATCAGTTTTAGATAGAAACAACAGAAGTGATTTAAGAGAAGTTTTAACTTATTTACATGATTCTAAAAATAATATTGGGAATTTAATATCGAAGCATGAAACTAGTAAATCATCTATGATTTCACAAAATAGTTTAGCTATCTTAGATAACGAAAAATTCAAATTAACTAATCAAGACTTTCATACTCAAAAAGAACAAATTAAAGCTGAAAGTTTTTACGAAGGTATGAAAGCCACAACCCTTCCTATTAACCAAATAACACCTCAAGAATATAACAATAGAGAGAATGATATTGAAATTATAAGTGAATTTATTAAATATGCTAAATCAGAAGTTAATAATATTGATTTAAAACCCGATTTTATAAACAATAAATTATACAGTAACAACAATAGCATAGACTTTGATTCAATATTAATCGGTTCAGAGGAACAACATGATATATTCTTAGATAATTTAAAAGAAGAAAGCTTAAAAACAAAGGAAAAGAGTCTAGATATATAGGAGGATAACTATGTTAAAAACTTATACAGAAATACTGGGTAGCGAACTGCCAATTTATACATCAAAACCTAATGACGATATATATGTATTTAATGATGAAAAAAAGAAAAACTGCAAATATGAATTAATAGGTTATTATTTATATGATACCGAAAATGATTTATATAAAGATTTGTTTATTTTAGTCTAGAGAGGAAGTTGAGACATGGCTTATTCAAAAGAAAACTTTAAAAAAAAGAAAATTGATAGCATTGTCGAAAATTTAAACAAAAAACTAGATGATTTTAGAAACAATGATGATATGTATAAAGAATTTTTAGATACAACTTCAAAATTTCACAATTATTCAATAAATAACATACTACTTATTGCTGATCAAAAGTCAGATGCTACTGCTGTCGCTGGTTATAAAGCTTGGAAAAATAAGTTTGATAGGCAAGTTCAGAAAGGCGCTAAAGGTATTAATATTATAGCTCCAATAATCAAAAAAAGAGAAGTTGAGATGAAAGATGAAAAAGGTAATGTTATAAGAGATATAAACGGTAATCCTAAAACTGAACGAAAACCAGCAATTACTGGTTATAGAGCACACAATGTATTTGATATTTCAGATACAAAAGGGAAACCTCTCATTACTGCTAAAGACCTTATAAAAACAGAATTTGAAAACTCAAACGATTATAAAGATTTATATAATGAGTTTAAAGATTACTTAAACAAAGAGTCACGTATATCAGTTGAAGAAAGAATGTTCATGGAAGATTCTAACTTAGGAGAAAATACAAAAGGTTATTATTCTCCTAATAATGATGAAATTATTATCGCAGACGATAATTCTTATGACTTAAAATTCAAAACTTTAATACATGAATACGCACATTCACAACTTCATGGGGATCAAGAAATATTTAATGAATCTACAGAAAAACAAAGAGCATTAAGAGAGCTTGAGGCTGAAAGTTCAGCTTATATTGTAGCAAACTACTACGGACTTGATACTTCTGATTATTCACTAGGCTATATAAGTGGTTGGGCAAAAGATTTAGACGACGATACTATTAAAAATCACATAAAAAATGTACATTCATTTGCACAAAACACTATAGAAGAAATTAATAATTTACCACAATTCTCTCAATATATAGATAAAAAATTAGAATCTGAATTTAATAAAGATATGTACAACGATTTAAATAAGATGATTGATACTAATTTAAAAAACGGTTTTGATAAAGTAACTATTATCGAAGGGAATTTAGAAAATAAATTTGATATGAAAAAAGTTACTGACAATACTTTTGAAAATGATAAATTTAAAGTTACTTTAGATTATAACGGGTTTAATACTAACAATTCTCAAGATAATTGCAAAATCAAACTAGAAAATAAATTAGATAACACCTTAAATAAAAATTTTGATTATACACAAACTTATAGCAAGAATTTAATTAATAATACTTCAACAATATATGTTACAGATAACAATATGGAAGAAAACAAAGTCTATCGCCATAATAGAGATATTGAAGGGAATGTATTAAAAGAAAAATCAGAACAATCTCCTAGTTCAGAATTAATTACTTTCGAAAAATTCGTTAATAAATCTGTTGAAGAAAAAGGTATTTTAAATACTATGACACATCTAGTACAAAATGGCTTCAACATGGGATATGAAATGAATATTAACGAAAATGATAATACAGATGAAACATATATAAACATGTCTAAAGTTGAAAAAAATGGCTTTAAATCTACGTTGACTTCTAAAATTGAACACGATCAATCTAATAATGTTTATGTTGATTTTAAAATGAAAAATTCCTCTGGTATAAAAAACCTGTCGTTCAAAGAAACACAAAATGAGTTCGAAATAAATAAAGATAAACCTTTGAAGTTAGAAAGTAAACAGAACATTGATTTATAGAATAAGGTACATATCCTCATGGATATGTACCTTATTCTATAAATGTATCCCTCTCTTGTTTCGTACTTCATGGCGTTTCTTACTGTGGTTTTTACCTTTATATTGATGATTTATATATTTTGGTAATCTCTCTCTAAATAACTCATTAAAATTAAAAATAAAGTTATCAAAACTTGCATTTATTAGGCCATAGCCTTTTGATGAAGCATAGTAATTATTATATTGTTCTTTATCTATTACAACATCGTTACTTTCGTAAAATTCTTCTATTTTTCTCTTATTATCATTATCATTTGTTAAGTTTGTTTCTTGAAATAAATGTTTTATATCATTATTATTTTTACAGTCAAAGTCAAAATCATTTAATAAAGTCTTTTGGACTGCTCCTATTACATATTCATCATATTGTGATTTATTAGGTTTAAACTCTTTTTCCTGCAGCGTTAATAATTTATCTAAAATAAAAGTTCTATCCTCATTGTTATACTTAGGAATAAATTTTCTTTCATCTAACATTCTTAAAGTATTATCCACACCATGATAACTTTTAAAATCAATCAATTGTTGTTTTTCTTCAATACTCGAAACCTCATTAAATGCTGAATACTCATCACTATCACTAAACAAATCTTTGATCTGAAAATTGTAATAATCATCCAAGATATTTTCAGCCTTTGCAATTCTTTCTAATTTCGATATATAGTAATCAATTTTAGATTGATCATTTGTACTATTATAATTATCATTTTCTATATCTTCAAAAGATAAATTATTCTTTTCTAATAGATTATTTAACTTACCTTCAAAAAAGTTAGATTCTTCCTTTATTGACTGTAAACTTATATCTCTATTTCCTAAAATCGTATTTAAACTAATTTCTGCTTCTTTTTGTCTTTTATCCTCAACAATTCTGTCTAATTCAGTACTTGCTGGCAGTTTATCGCAATCATTTAAAATATATCGAGTAATAAACGTTTTTTCATCTGATGTAAAATTGTTTTCTTCTTTTGGATAATTTTTATTAAAAAATAGCTCTGACTGTTTATCAAATATTTCACGTACTTTTTCTAGTTTTGTTTCTCTATCCTCAATATCGTCAACTTTTCTCAAACGTGTATCATCGTCACTAATTAACGATGTTTTTTCTTTTAAGTCATATAACCTTTCTTTTTCTTTAAACATATTTATTGGTGTGATAAATAGCTTTAAGTCTTTAGCCATATTTTTCAGCAATTTTGTATCATTATTATTCATATAACTAAAAGAATTTAACTTATTAGATTTCAAGTCATTTATATCTTTGTATAGATTGTTGATTTTAGACTGATTTCTTTTTTTTATCTCTTCATTATATTTAGAAACTTCAGATTGTATTCCGGTTTCATCTTCAAATTTCCTCGCTTTCCACCCTTCTTTTAAAGTTGGCTCTAAATCTATATTTTGATTTTTATAAGTTTCTGATGAAACAGTTACATTAAAACCTCTCATTTTCAAATGTTTGTTTTGTATAGTTTCCCAACGTTTTCTCCATTCTAAATTTTTTTCTTCTGTATTCCAATCACGAATAAAATTATTACCTTTTCTCTTAGGTTCAAATTCATTATTTTCATCTATACCTCGTAATGTACATAGCAAATGTGCATGTGGATTGTCACTTGAAATTTTATGAATATTTAAATCTACTATCATTCCTTCATCTGCTAAAGATTCAGCAAAATCTTTAGCTAATTTTACATTATTTTCTTCATTTAATTCTGTAGGTAATCCAATAATAATTTCTCTTGCTAATTGACTATCTTTTCTATTTTCAACGTCATGTACTTTATTCCATAAAAACTCTCTATCTGAATATTCTACACCTGCATTTTTAGGTAATAAAATTTCACTATAGTCACATTGTTTATTTGAGTAATCTTTATAGTCTTTTTCTTTGTAATCATAAATCTTACTTGCGCTATTATAAGCACTTTTTGAAGTAGCACTTTGATTTTTAACTCTTGAAACTATTTTGTTTTGGAAATGATAAATAGCCATAATAAAAACTCCTAATAACATAAATTGAGCGAAGGCGAAATAATTAAAATTCCAATTTTAATTTTAAAGGTTTTAAGCACACGTTCTGCAAGAACGTATAAGTGCGCCCTTACGGGATTTAACTAGATTATAACGATAAATATTGAAACTGTCAAGAAAAAAGGTTATAATTAAGAAAAGATGAATTGAGGAGGAATTATAATGTCTAATATTGATAAAATGATTGAACAAAAGAAAAAATTACAAGAAAAAATTAAAAAAGAAAAAGAAAAAGAATATGTAAAATTCGGTCGTTGGTTTTTTAACAAATTGAACATAAATAGTTCAGCTGAAGCGAAAAAAATAGTAAACAAAGATTTATTAAATAAGGATATAAATTCTAACGAGAAAAACGAATATAGTTCAAATGTACTATATGAAGAAAATGAAAATGAAAAATATGATAAATTTAACGAAAATACATCAGAATAAGATCGCGAATATATCAAAATTTAATATATAGATAACATTTATATTAAGGAATTAAAAAAGGAGGTTATTTACTATGTTTGTATTAAGTGCTATTTCAGAAAATTCTGTTCACATTAACCCAATATTAAGATTTATTATTTACTTCGTTTTTTCTGTACCTCTAACAGTTTGTGCACTAACTTTTGTAATAAAATTTTTAACTTTTTTTCTATTACCACTTAAAATTTGTTTTTGGATTTCTGTATTTTTCGGTATCATTATGACAATATTTTTAGCAGTAATGTGTATTGTTATTCCTTACACATAAAATATCACATGACATGACATGTGATATATGGTATTATCTAAATAACAATTCAAATAAGAGTTGTTATTTTTTTAAAAACACCCAATATATATTAGTATATATCAGTATATATTAATATATATAAGTATATACAATTTGGAGGTTATCTTATGAGTGAAATTTATGTTATGGCTTTAGACTTTGGAAATGGATTTGTAAAAGGAAAGATTAATGATGAAACTTTTGTAGTGAAATCTCGTATTGGAAAGAAAACAAACTCTGATAGTCAATTAAAAGGGTTTGTTGAAAATAAACTAGATGTTAGTGAGTTTATTATTAATGGCAATAATGATGAAATTCTATTATTTGGAAAAGACTTAGACAAAGTAACAAACAATGGTAAAGATACAGCTTCAACAAATGACAGATACAATTATCAGTCATTTAAAGACTTAGTAGAATGTTCTATAGGCCTACTAGCAAGAGAAGTGCCAGACGAGGTTGTAAACGTTGTTATAGCAACTGGTATGCCTTCTAATGAGATTGGAACTGAAAAGCAAAAGAAGTTTGAAAAAATACTTAATAAAAATCGACTAATAGAAGTAGACGGTATTTCAAAAACTATCAACGTAAAAGGTATTAAAGTTATTGCTCAACCTATGGGAACATTACTTGATTTGCACATGGATAATGGTAAAGTTTTCAAAAGATTTACAGAAGGTAAATATAGCGTGTTAGATTTCGGAAGTGGTACAACAATCATTGATACTTATCAAAATATGAAACGAGTAGGAGAAGAAAGCTTTGTTATAAACAAAGGAATGATTGATTTTTATAAAAGAATAGCTACTCACGTTCAAAGGAAAGCAGGTGGAACACCTGTAACGCCTAGACAAATAGAAGAAGGACTAGAATTAATGCAATGTAAAGTTTCTGCAAGAGAAACTATTGATTTCAGAGAAGATTTCTACAATGAACAAGACAACGTAACTCAAGAAGTTTTAAGTAAGTTTGAAACCGTAGTCGGCAACTTCAATTCAATTGATCGTATTGTTGTTACTGGTGGAGGGGCTAACATTTATTTTGATGTTTTAAGTCACTATTACCCAAATGTCTTTGAAAAAACCGAAGAAAGCCAGTTAAGTAACGTAAGAGGTTATGAAAAATTGGGGGATTTACTAAGACAAAAAGTTGAAAACGAAGGTAAATAGTCATGAAAAAAAAAGAAACGCAACATCTTCTAAAAATAAAAAAAGAAGATTACCCTCAAATCTTCGATTTTTTAGAAGGGCTTCCTAGAGGAACGAAAACAGCGCATATTAGAGAGGCGCTGTTGAGATATATTGCTGATGAAGGGGAAAACCCTAGAATACCTACTAAAAGCCGTAAAAATAGCGTTTATGTACGTTCAGAGCAAAATGATGACTACAACGTTACTAGTAAAACAAAAGAAAGCTATCATGATTATATGAAACGACAGCAATTAACTAATATAAGCGATTCAATAAATGATACAGATTCCAATAAAAAAGATGAAGAATTTGTAAATATAAATATTGATGATTTATAAATTTACATTTCTTCATCTAATTCTAGTTTGTACTTTGCATTTCTAACTACTTTTTCAAAAGGTATACCGTAATAATCTGATAACATCAACAGGGTATATAGCGACAATTTTTTTATTTTGCCATTTTCTATTCTTGATAAATAACCAGCTGACATATTGAGATCAAACGCTACTTCTTCTTGTCTTTTATTCAACATTTGTCGCTGGTTTTTAATCTCTAAACATATGTATCTATATAATTGATTAACGTCGTAGTCGTTCATATTTATTTGCCTCTTAAATCCTTTTTATTCAATTATATTAGTAAACTAGTTTTAAATACATTTCACTAAAGTAAAAAGTTGCCTTATAAGTTAAGTTTGTATTTTGAATGTAAGCGAAACAGTGTTATATTAAATATAGAAAAAGACACCTAACAGCATTAGCCCGCGTTAGATGTCTAAAGGTTTAAATAATCTATTTTTGTGATTTATTTACTTCTGTTAATTATGATTATATATGTTTTGTATGGTTTTTACAAGCTTAATGCTTACAAATACCATTAAACTAAATGGAATTTATAAATCAGATTATACAAAAATTATTTTATTTAAACCTCTTATTCTACAAATACAGAAAAGAGGTTTTTATTATGTCTACTAAATTTTATATACAAGAAAATTTTAGAGAACGTTTTTATCAATTACCAAAAGTTTTTTTTACAAATCCTAATTACCAAAAACTATCTAATGACGCAAAAATAGCGTACGCTATTCTTCGTGATCGTCTCGAGTTATCAATTAAAAATAACTGGATTGATGAGGAGAACGCAATCTTTTTCATTTACACAAACGAAAATCTAATGTCTATCTTAAATTTAGGAAAAAATAAAGTGATAAATGTAAAAAAAGAATTAGAAGAAGTTAATTTATTGGAGCAAAAAAGGCAAGGTTTAAATAAACCTAACAAATTATATCTTATGAAGCCTATCATTACTGAAAAAGATATTTACACAATTAAAAATGAAGAAACTGCCAATGAAACCAGTAATGACAGGGAAGTTTATAATTCAAACTTCCAAAGGTTTGCAAAACAAACTTCAAGAAGTTGCTCAAATAAACCTCAAGAAGTTGCTCAAATAAACTCTAGTGATACTGATATTAGTGATACTGATATTAGTGATACTGATGTTAGTGATATGAATTATATGCATGATAACTACGATATTGAAGTGAATAATTATAATTTACATTCAAATCATTCAAATAACTTTCATCAAAAACAATTCGATATTGATTCTGTTAAAGAATTAGAATTACAAGAGTTCCCAGACTACCTAAAATCTTACTTATTGAATTTTGATTTAGATGATTTAAAACATATTAAAAACATAATTCTTAAAGCTAAAAAATCGTTTAATAATAGAGTAGGGCAAGAAGGGTATCACTATATGCTAGAAGATATTGAAGCTGAACTAGTCTCAGTTCTTAAAAGACTTAAAGGGTACATGGTTAGAAAAAACGAAAAAGTAGAAGACATGCAAAGTTACTTGATGAGAAGCATTATTAACGAAATTGAAGATTACCATTCATTGAATTTAAGAAGAGAAGCTTTTAATCATTTTTAAAAACAAATTACTAATAAAAAATAAAGGATTTTACATTTTGTTTCTGTAAAATCCTTTATAATAAATATTTGAGCGAGGTGGTAAACATGTAAATTAAATATTTTCTTTTTCGACAACCTCTAATCCTTTTTTTAGTATATATCTTCCAGCTTGAGAAATATTATCAAATTCGCCTTTATTAGCAATTTGTGCAATACGTTTCTTTATATCTGGATCAACTAATAAATGTAATGAGGTTTTATTCACTTTAGATTGATTGTAGTTTAACGTCATTTTCACATCTCCTTTTTAAAGGTTTTACTATATTATAACATGACATGACATGAAAAAAACTAGTAATTTTTTCTACAATCACATGACATGACATGACATGTTGTGATATAATAGACGTATCAAATAAGAAAGGTGGGTTGTCATTGGATAATGTAGCTATGAGATATAGGATTGAGAAGTACCGAAAAAAAGAAGAGTATTCTAAAAAAAATCAACAAAACTACAAAACAAACTTTGGGATAAAAGACAATGAAACTAGTGCTTTTAATGTCAAAGGTATAGCTACAGATAGAAAAGAGAACAAACTGATTTTGGCAGAAGACAAACAAGACAACCAAAAACTACTAATGTATGCCAATAAAAATAATGATTTATATTATTTAAATTCTGGAAGTAGTTATAAGGAAGCTGTTCAAAATACATTCGGGAAAACAGTGAATTATGAAGTTGTTGAAGACGAATTATTTATTTACAACTCAAAAAACAAATCATTAAATAATTATGAACAGCTAAATAATTATCATCTTAACGACAAACAAATTGAATATGATAAACCTTTAGAAGAAGAAAGGAAGCGAAGACTTACTGACGAACATAAAATTTCAAGCCAAGCTAAAGAAGACTTAGCAATTAGTTTAGGCCTTTCAGCAACGACTTTTAAAAACGATATTAATATAACTGACATTGAAAAAGTTACTGATAACGAAAGTATGATAACGATTGAAAATGAAATAAATGGTAAGACAGAACATTTAATTTCTAATTTTAAAGATGACTTTGTTAGCAATGTTAAAGAAAAATTGAATGTATCTCCGTCAGTAAGATTAGGATTTGAGGAATTTAAAAACGCCTCAATGCAAATAGCAATGGGCTTTACAGAGTTTTATGGAGCAAGATATGACGAAAGTACATTAGAACGAGATCCAAAAGTTGTACTTACAGAAAAGGGATATTCTTTATCTACATTTGATAAAAATGGTAATAAAAAAGAAATTACCACTGCCGATACTTTTGAAGAAGCAGTAAAACTATCAAAGGAAATGAAAAACGATAATTCAATAGAACTTAAATCTAACGAATTAGAACAAGAGTTACAAAGAAATAAGGGATAGAAAAGGAGATTATAAAATGTTTAAAAAATTTAGTATATCAGCTTTATATATTACATTTCTTAGTTACGTTTTAACATCTGATGTATTGGGAGCAAATCCAGGAGCAAAAATTGAACAGGGATTACAAAAAGTCCAAACCTTCTTAACAGGAATTATTGTTGCTGTTGGTATCTGTGCTGGTGTTTGGATTGTAATAAAAAAATTACCTGGTATCGATGATCCAATGGTAAAAAACGAAATGTTTAGAGGTGTGGGAATGGTCTTAGCAGGTGTAGGAGTTGGCGCAGCTTTGGTATGGCTCGTTCCTTGGGTTTACAACTTATTCCAATAAAAACTAAAGCTACATTGTTAAAATGTAGCTTTAATTTTAACTAATAGGAGGTTAAAACATGGCTACCGAGCAAGATGTGAAAGATGTACTACTGGATATGCTAGGGGAAGAAAAAAAAGTTAAAACAAATAAAATTCCTCGAAATGTAGACGCAAGCTACAAAGTTGCTTTAGGACTTAACCTTAAAGAACTTGCAATTTCAGTAATACCACCAGTGATTTTTATGGCTATTGGATTTATTGCAATAGCTCTTATGAATTTGCTTACTATATTTATGGGATTTACAGTTTTTATAACTGGATTAGTAATATTTTTAACTATTTATGCTTTATTAGCTATGAGACCTATACCGTCTAAAGAAAATATTAGAATGATAGATCACGTTAAACAACAACAAAATTTTACTAAAAGACAAAAAGTATTTTTCTATGGAAGAAAAAAAGAAGGTGTAGACGATGTTTAAGAAAAAGAAAAAACAACGAAACGAGCAAAGTTTCGAAATTATTAATCGTTATATAAAGGGGGACGGAAAAAATCAAACTATACAAGAAGATTCTCTAATAGCTGGATTCTATAAAGACTACGTAGTTACTAAAGATGGTTATATTAGTGGAGGTCTTAATATAACTGGTGTAAATACAGAACTTCTAACTAAGTTTGAGCAAAACGATTTATTAGAAGAATATTCTTCATATATATCTAACAGTATCTATGATGAGCCTATGTTTAAAACTATCACTGAACCAGTTAACATTCAAAACTATATTAAATTACTTTATAGAGAAGTTATTTTAGATATGAAAGAACATGATAATAAACCGAGTAGGAGAGGGCAATTAATAGCTAGTAGAATTTTGTTCTTACAAGAAAAACTAGCGAAAGGAGAAATGAGTACTAAAAAACATTATGTTTTTATGAAAGAAAAAATTACTGAAAATACAGTAGCTCAACTAGATCATGCAGTAAACAGACTTCATGAAAAGTTAAATATAAATAAAGAAGCAATAAAACAAGCCTTTTCTCATTACGGTTTGGAAGTGAGACCTATATATCAACAAGAATATTTAAATCAGTTTTACGCTTTGTATGATTATAAATCTTATAATGAATACCATTTAAGTAACTAAGGGAGGAATTACTTTTATGCTAGGATTTACTAACAAAAAGCAGAAACAAGAAAAAAGCAAAGTTAATAATGAGGCTTTTGAAAAGTTAACAGAAGTATTGGATACAGATTCAATAGATAGTATTTATCCTTTCAGTTGGATAGAAAAAAAATCACACATCGAAACAGGAGAGAACTTCTTTAAAAATTTATTAGTGGTAGACTATCCCGATTCAGCCAAAGGAACATATTTATCTAATCTGTTAAAGAAAAATGGAAATGTAGAAATTACACAATTTATTAGACCAGCGAATATTGATAGAATGATAGATCATTTGAACAACTCTATCAAAAATAAAAGAGCAGAACGATTAAGAACTACAGACCCTAAAAGAAACGCTACTATTAAAAGAGAAATTGATAGTAGTGAAAAACAACTTGATAAGTTTTTAGATGAAAAAACAAACTTCATGTATATGTATATTTATATTACTTTGAAAGCAGATTCATATGAAAAAATTCAAGCATTAGAGAAAGATATAAAACGTACGCTTACGAGATTAAGACTTAAAACACATACACCGACAAACGCTATGCGTGAAAGTTTTCATACTGTTTTACCAATAAACAGAAACTTTTTAGCACCCTTCACACAACAAAATATGGATACTGCAACAGCTGGGCATTTCTTTATGTTTGATGATTCAGAAATCATTGATTTAAGTCCAAATACATCAGTTTTTGGGATTAATAAAAACACAGATTCTTTAGTAGCTGTGGACTTTAACAACAAAGAAAAAACTCTAAATAAAAATATGACTATCATCGGAACGAGTGGCGTAGGTAAATCCACTTTAAACATGAGAATTATATTAGATAACATCAAAAAAAAGATAAGACAATTTATAATTGATCCAGAAGATGAGTTTTCGGCAATAACTAAATATTATGGTGGTACAGTTGTTAATATTTCAACTAGCTCAAACATTAAAATTAATCCATTTGAAATTTTTTCGGAAGAAGTATTTGAAAAAGAAGATGAATCAGATAATGAAACTAAATCAGATGTTTTAACTGATTCATCAGAAGAAGAAAACTACATTGATACAATAGTTCGTTCTAAAATTGGTAAATTAAAAACTTTCTTTAGAGTTCTAAAAGATGAAATTAGTCAAACAGAAATATCGGTATTATCTTCAACTTTAAGAAAGTTGTATCAAAAGAAAGGTTTTACAGGTAACGCAAAACTATCGGATTTTACTAGTAAAGATTATCCAACACTAACTGAATTATACAATGAATTAAAAAATTTAGACAAAGAAAAATATGAAATTCTAAAAGATTTAACTTTGATTATAGAAGATTACACAATTGAACATGGTACAACAACGATTTTTGACGGTTATACAAATATCAAACTTGATAATGATATTATTACTTTTAATTTAAAACCTTTACAGACTGAAAAAGATGTACAAAGTGCAGCGTATTTAAATATATTTAGTTTTTTATGGGACGAAATCACTAAAGATAGAACTACAGAAACTGTACTTATGACAGATGAACTTCACTTTTTAGCTACAAATGAGTATAGTTTGGACTTTTATTATCAAGCATATAAACGAATTAGAAAATATTCTGGGGGAGCTATCGCCTCAACGCAACAAATAAAAGATATTTTAAGAACATCTAGAGAAATTGGTTCGGCTATTATTGAAAATAGTCACACTAAATTTTTCTTTGGAATGGATAATGTAGGAGTAGAAGATGTGGTTGATAAATTAGGTTTGAAATTTAGTAAACAAGAAATATCACATCTAACTAAAAAGAAAAAAGGAGAGGCTTTATTACTATATGGAACTCAAAGAGCATTTATAAAAATAGAACTAGACAAAGAAGAAATAAGATTGTGGAATAACGACTTATATGAAAAAACTTACAATGAATCGGCAAGTATTGAACCAAATTACGTTGAACAATTAGGATTGTCGGATATTGACTTAGCAGAATTAGAAGAAGAATTACGACAATATGAAATGATTTATGAGTAATAAAGGGAGGTCGAATTATGAACATAAGAAATTTCAATGAGGGGTCATTAGTTGGTAAACATAATCATTTAGAATATATAGTCAATGTTGATTTATGTCACATTTCAGATATAGAAGAAATACGCCATGATTTAACAAAGCCTGACAATCTCTTTTTTGATGTAAAAAACATGAATAAGGAAGGAGATTATTTTCACATCACATATAATATTGATGATGAATATAAATCCTTCCTTTCAGCCAAAAAAGAAAGTAAAGCTTTAAAACTTGCATTAATGGACTATGTACTAAAAGTTAATCCATTAAAGAACAATATCACATATCTACACCCAGCAAACATATATTTTAAAAATATTGAAAATATCAAAATAGGATTTAAAGGACATGAATATTTACCGCAACCTAAAATCAACGCTTTAGAACAGTATAAACTACTTGTTATGAGTACTTTATCTAAATTTACCTATGATAAATATTATCGTAATAAATTTGAAGCATTGTCTAAAGAAAAAGATGACTTTCTTTATAGAGTGAACAATGCCGAAAGTTTTGAAAAGTTGAAAGATATTGTTAGAGAAGAATTAAGAGAAGTTCAAACAAATCATTTATTGAACGAAGAAAAAAGAAAGAAAGAATTTAGAAAAAAATACATTCGTAATTTAGCAATTGGATTTATTGTAATTCTTTTAATTACTTCTTTATTTGCTTTTATGATAACAAATTCTAAAACACAAAAACTCGATCAAGAAATAGCCAATGCTAAAAATGAACAACAAAAAAGTAAGGTTTATGAAAATCTTTATAATGGAGATGTTGATGAAGCAATTAAAGGAATGAAACAAGATAAGAATTTTAATAAGAAAGATTTAGAAAAAACATTGAAGAAAGAGAAGAAATACGCTCAACTCATTTCTTTAAATAGCAAACATACACCTTATGTCATTGAAAAACTATATGACAATCATGATGAAAGTGAGATAAGAGAATTAGCTTTTAAATTTGAAAATAACGATACCTTAGATTTAGAGAAAAAAATAATTGATAAAGACGGATCAGCATTTACGACAGGACAAGAAGGATATTATAAAGAACAAAATAAAAGATTGGCTTTAACATCTGCTAAGGAAGGCTATATTGAAAACGCCGAAGAAATCAATAAAAAACTTAAAGACGATGATATTGAAAAAGAAATAGAAAAAGCAAAAATCAAAGAGTTAAAAGACGAAAAAGATAAGACAAAAGATAAAGATAAGAAAAAGGAACTAGAAAAGAAAATAGATAAACTAGAAAAATAACCAAAGAAGGAGAGGATTTTAAATGTGGAGTGCTATTGCTAAAGGTATAGTTATGGCTTTCAAATCTAGACAATATAAAAAATTAATAAAGCCTGCAATAGTTATTGTCGTAGGTTTTTTCCTTATGATTTTCCTTATGGTTACTTTTCTTGTAGGTTCTTTTACTAAGGAATTAAATTCAAGTGGGGAGCAAGCGATGAAAGATGCTGAAAACACTTCTACTGGAGCTTGCTCTGGTGGAAGTGTAGATAAATCAGGTATTTCCACCTTTGAGCGTAACGCTAAAGGTGGTGCTCTAGAAGGTAAAGCAGATAAAATGGTTAAAATAGCTAAAAAAAATAAAATACCTCCAAAATTATTTATGGCAATTGTAGCTTCTGAATCGCAATGGGGGAAAGGAGCAAATGCTACAAGACAAAAAAACCCTCTAAGTATTATGGGAGCAGGACCTTTAAAACATTATTCTAACATTGAAGACGGATTAGACGCTGGAGCAAAAAATTTATATGACTTATATATTTCAGAGGGATTGAACACACCTAAGAAAATCGGGCCGAAATATGCCCCTGTAGGAGCGTCTAACGATCCTACAAATTTAAATAAGAACTGGGTTCCAACGGTTACTAAAATAATGGATTCTTTCGGTGGTAAAGACGCTAAATGTTCAACCTCAGGTGGATCAGACGGAGGAGACTTTGATTTAAGTGGAAGTAAGTTCCCTAAAATCAAAGGTTCAAAAGAATATAATTTCAATCCAACATATCCATGGGGGCAATGTACATGGTATGTACATCAACGTAGGCATCAAATAGGAAAAGATGTTCCTACAACCCTAGGTAATGGTGGGGACTGGGCAGAAAATGCTAAAAATGAAGGTTTTTCTACAGGAAAAAAACCAAAAGAGGGAGCTTGTGCCTCTATTAAGCCAGGTGTTTTAGGTGCTGGTGCACCATACGGACATATTATGTTTGTTGAAAAAGTCAAAAAGGACGGGGGAATTATAGTTTCAGAATCAAATGTTAAAGGGTTAGGAGTTATTAGTAAAAGAGAATTTTCTAAGTCAGAAGCACAACAAATAACATTCATATATGATAAATAGGAGGCGCTTTCAAATGAAAAAAATATTATTAATATTAGTTGCTTTTGTAGTAGTTCTAACAGGGTGTAATCAAAAAGAATCTGAAAATCATAAAAATACAGAAAAACAAGCAACAGAAGAAAGTGAACAGACAGGTAATACTAAAAATGAAATGATTAAAGGCTTAATTGAATATGGATATAAAAATGATAGCTATAAAGGTTATGAAGATATGAAAAACATTTTATCGAAAAAAATGGTTAAGCAATCAGATGTCCAAAATCAATCTGCGAAAACTGGAAATATTGAAAAAGAAGCAAGAGATATTAAACTCTATAAAGATGTAGATGATAATAACAATTTAATTTATACAGTTAAAGTAGGAATTACGAATAAAAAAACCAAAAAATCTGATTACTCAATTAGATATGGGAAAATTGAAATGAAGAATGAAGACGGAAAAGAAAAAATAGATAATATTACAGAATTAACTAAAACCAATATACCTAGCATGACTGAAGATATAGATTACTAATAAGAAGGTGTAATTATGAAATCTCTAATATTATGCGAAAAACCCTCACAAGCCATGGATATTGCAAACGTATTTGAAAAAAGAACTAAAAAAAATGGTTATATTGAAGTTGTTGATAGTGACCTGCATATAAATGGATTTCTTACTTGGGGGATAGGTCATTTAGTAGAATTACAGGAGCCTAAAGAGTATGACGTTAGATATAAAGATTTTAAAGAATACCCTATTTTTCTAGAAAGAAAAGATTTTAAGTTTAAAGTTTCCGAAGATACCAAAGACCAGTATAACAATATTGAAAAAATTTTTAAAAACAATACTATAGACGAAGTTATTATAGCAACTGATCCAGCTAGAGAAGGCGAAAATATTGCTTATAAAATATTAAATCAATTAGAAATTACTGATAAAGTAGTTATTAAACGTCTTTGGTTAACATCAAAAGTTGAATCTAGTGTTAGAAAAGCATTTAAAAATTTATTGCCAAAAGAAAAGACAATAGGTTTTTATAAAGAAGGTAGAGCAAGAGAATTGAGTGATTGGTTAGTGGGTATAAATTTGACTAGACATTTTACAAATGTAGCGCGTCAATTTGGAAATGAAGGAATCATTCATGTAGGGAGAGTATCAAGTCCAACCTTAAACATGGTTTATGTAAGGGAAAATAATATAAAAAACTTTAATTCAAAAAAATATTATCAAGTTGGTGCAAAAGTTATAAAACAAGAAAATGTTTTTAAAACGCTATTAAAAAACAAGTTTGATAAAGAAGATGAATTGCATGAATTTTTATTTGAAAATGACATTACTGATTTAGAACAAACTGGTTACGTTGAAAATATTGAAAAGGATAAAGGCTATTCTATGCCTCCTAAATTTTATGATTTATCAGCGTTGCAAGAAGATATGAATGATAAATATAAATTCAGTGCAAAGCAAACTTTAAAAATAGCACAAAACTTATATGAAAAAAAGTTAATAACATATCCTAGAACTGATTCAAGATACATTACAGACGATGAAAAGAACATGCTTTTATCTAATTTAGATTATATTTCTAAAAATACTGACATGAAATTGAATGAAGAGTTAACCAACGCAGCATTGGTTAACCCTTCTAAAATTGAGGATCACTACGCTATTTTAATTACCGGTAATGACTATAAAACATTAAATTTAAGCAATCAAGAGGAAAAAGTATATGTTAGTATACTTCGAAATATTGCTAAGAATTTCATGAACAAAGAAATTTATGAAACTACTAAAATAGATATTAATGTTAAAAACCTTATTTTTATTTTAAAAGGTAAAACTATAATAGATGAAGGTTTTACAGCTTTAAATAAAAATGAAGGAATTAATTCTGATCAAAACTTACCTATCTTTCAAAAAGGCGAACAGGTAAAAGTTTCTTTGGATATTCTTTCTAAAGAAACAACCCCACCAAAAAGATATACAGAGAAAACCTTGTTAAAAGCAATGGCTAATCCTATAGAAACACTTGAAGATGAAGGTTTGAAATCTACCATTAAAGAGGCTAAGGGATTAGGAACGCCGGCAACGAGGGCTGACATTATAGAAAATCTGAAAAATAATAAATATATACAAGTTCAAAAAAACAAAATATATATTACTAAGAATGGTATTTTAGCTTGTAAATTATTAGAAGGTAATTTGTTGTCTAAACCAGACTTAACAGGACAATGGGAAAAATATTTATCCAGTATAAGTAAAGGGGAAAAAGACGGAGATTCATTTGTTTCAACTATTAATAAAATGATAGAAAAAACAATTAAAGAAGAAATCGAAAATAGTGATGAAGTCAAACAGTTGGCAAAGGAAAAAGTTAAAAGTAATAATATTGCAAAATGCCCAGTCTGTGACAAAGGCTATTTAGTAGATAGAAAAAATTTTTATGGTTGTACTGAACATAAAAATGGTTGCAATTTTACTATACCTAAGAAAATGCTTGAAAAGAATATACCTCCAACTGTAGTGAAAATGCTATGTGAAAAAGGAGAGACAAATAAGTTAAAGGGATTTAAGTCTAAAAAAAGTGGCAAGTCTTTTGATTGTAAATTAAAACTTAATGACAATAATGAAATAGCATTTAATTTTAAATAGGGGGAGAAACATATGAAAAAAGGAATATATTTTTTGGTTGGAGTAGTGTGGAGCCTTCTTATATATTTAGTTCAAATAATAGCTTATGCTTTGAGTATTTTAAGTAGTAATCAAGATAAGCAAAAAATCTTTAATGATCCTTCACAGTTATTTTTACCACCAGCAACGCACCCCTTAGAAACAATTATTAAGTTAGTTTCTGATAAAAACGGAATATTTTTTATTCTAGTTGGAGTAGTTACACTTCTTTGTATATATCTTTTGTTAAAGCAGTTGTTCGAACAAAAAGACGGTAACGAAAACAATCAAGATTATAAAATAGCTAAACATGGATCTCATGGGTCAGCAAGATTTGCTAAGGATAGTGAACTTTTTGACGAAGGACATTATAAAAAATTAAAAGAAAAAGATGTTGTAAATTATGTATACCAAAGTTTAGATGAAAATAAAATGTGAGAAAAGGAAGGGATATAATGACTACAATATTAGGAGAATTGGATACTAAAAATATAAGTCAAAAGCAGTTAGTTATTCAAGATTTTGATACTAAATGTCCTAATAGAAATATATTTGTAGTAGGAGGGCCTGGTTCATTTAAATCAGCAGGCTATGTAATCCCTAATGTAATAATTAAAAATCAACAGTCTATAGTTGTTACAGACCCCTCTGGTGAATTATATGAAAAAACAGCTAATATTAAGAGAATGCAGGGGTACGATGTTAGGGTAGTGAATTTCAAGAACTTTCTAGCGTCAGATAGACAAAACTTTTTTGATTATATTGATAAAGATTCTGATGCATCTATTGTTGCAGAATTAATTATAAAATCAGCAGGCGATTCAAAAATAAATAAAGATGTATGGTTTAAATCATCAGTCGGATTATTAAATTCATTGATATTATACGCTAAATATGAATTTGAGCCAGAAAAAAGGAACATGGGAAACCTTATTAAATTTGTTCAAAATAATAAACCTAAAAAAGATTCAGATGAAGGATCGGCAGAGCTAGACAAAAGGTTTGCTGAACTCCCTAAAGACCACCCAGCAAGAGAAAGCTACGAATTTGGATTTGATGTATCAGAAGACAGAACACGTTCAAGTATTGTATTAACGTTTGTTTCAGATTTAAGAAACTATGTAGATAAAGAAGTTAGAAGTTATACAAGTGATTCGGATTTTGATTTAAAAGACGTTGGCAAACGAAAAACTATAGTATATGTTATGTTGCCGGTTTTAGGGAATTCTAATCAATCCTTATCAAGTCTTTTCTTTTCACAAATGTTTCAGCAACTCTATAGATTGGGTGATGATAATGGCGCTAAACTACCTTATCCTGTTGATTTTCTTTTAGATGAGTGGCCGAATATTGGGGCTATTCCAGACTATGAAGAAACATTAGCTACTTGCAGAAAATATGGAATAGGTATATCTACAATTGTACAATCTATTTCTCAAGTAGTAGATAAATATAATAAGGATAAAGCTAATGCAATAATAGGAAATCATGCAGTAATTTTATGTTTGGGAAATGTTAATAATGATACAGCGAAATATATTAAAGAAGAATTAGGTAATACTACTGTAGAATTTGAAACTAGTAGTGAAGGTTCATCAAGTGGAAAAGATAGTAGAAGTAAATCATCTAATAAAAACGTAAGTTTTACTGGTAGAGCTTTATTAAATGAAGATGAAATTAGTAATATGGAACAAGATAAAGCAGTTTTAATCACTAAGAATAGAAACCCTAAAATAGTAAAAAAATGTGCATATTTCAAAATGTTTCCTAACTTAACAGAAAAATATACAGCACCACAAAATGAATATAAAAGAGTTAAGAATCAAAGTATGATAGAGCGTCATAAAAAAATACAAGAAGAGTGGGATAAAAGACAAGAGGAAATAAAAAGAAGAAAAATTGAGGAGTATAAAGAACAACAAAAACAATTAGAAAAAGAAAAAATTGAAGAAAAGAATAGTCAATTAGAAAAGCCGGAGCAACAAGAACAAGAGAAAAAAACAATGAGTGATACGAAAAAATCATTTTATGATAAATTAAAACAAAAACAAAAACAAAGTTAAAAAAATAAAACACTTTTGCTGTGACATGACATGACATGTTATGGTAAAAGTGTTATAATTATTGTTGAAAGACGAGGTGTTGACATGGGTTGGATAAAAGATGCAGTAGATAAACTAACTGACGGAATAGCACAAGGAATGATGGACTTTATTTTTAATTTTTTGTATACATTATTCTATGAGCCTTTAAAATTTTTCATATGGTTACTAGATAAAATATTAATTGACCCTAATAGTATTACAAGTGATTATGTTCAAAATGCCTCTGTATTAGTTAACAGTTTAATTAGTTCGGTTGCAGTTTGTATATTTGCTTTTAAAATGGTACAAGTAATTAAGATGAATACGGAAGGCAACGCAGAGAGTCCAGGATATTATGTTGCTCAATTATTACCAAGTGCCATGTTAGTAGGAGTACTACCATGGTTAGTTGATATTATGACAAAAATCTCATTTGAAGCTACTAGGGCATTTATGAATGTAGGTAAAACAAGTTATTTAAAAACTATAAAAGAGTGGAGTTCTTTAAAAAAAGGAACTAGTGGATTTAAAGAAATGTTAGGATCAATGGGAACAATGGCAGGCTCTCAAATAATGTTCATACTATTTATTTTACTAATTTTGATTTTTACGATTGTATTTATTTTCCAATTTGTAAGTAGAATTGCAGATTTAGTTATTATGAAAGTAGTTGCTCCGCTAATTGCAGTATCTTTATTAGCAGATGAAAATAATTACGTTTCTATTTGGTGGAGAGAATTACTTGCAATAAGCTTACAATTACCTTTACAAGTGTTTACCTTCTTTGGAGGATTAAACTTATTCTTTGGTGCCAAGTTAGATGTGGGTACATTGTTATTAGGAATTGGTTTCTTTATTATTACTGTTAAATCACCTTCATTTATTCGTTCAATGGTTTATTCAACTGGCAGTGGCCGTATGGCTACTGGAATGGCTGGGAGTTCAGCTAAACTATTAGTAAGACAATTGTTAACAAGATAAGAGGAAGAGGTAATATTATGCTCAATAGGGTTGTATATTGTGGGAGAATTGCTACAGAATTAAATGTAAGAAAAAGTAAAAATAATAAATCATTTTTGTTTTTTAATCTAGCTGTACCTAGACAAAATGATGATAAAACGGATTTTATTAATTGTGTTGTATTTAATAATAAAGCTGAAAACTTAGTTAAGTATCAAAGTAAAGGAAATCTTATTATTATAGAAGGATCAACAGAAACATATAAAAAAGACAATATAAATATGAGTAGATGTTTAGTAGATAGAATAACTTATTTAGAAAATAAAAAAGAGGATAGTATTCAGAGTGTTATTGATTCAGAAGAGGATAAAAACGAAAATTATGACATAATAAGTGGAGAAGATTTACCTTTTTAAGTATTAGGAACAGGAGGAATACAAGTGGAAACAATATTAGGTTTAATAATATTTGGAGTTTTTGGGTTTATTATTTATAACTCAAATCAAAAACATTACAGACGTTATCAATCTAAAATAAATGATTATATACCTTCTTTAAAGGAAGATATTCAAGTCGGTAAAATAAATAGTATTGCTACAGATGAACAAAATAGAGATGAAGTTGTTTTCGATTGGGGGTTTTCAACATCTGTTACAAATAAAAATGTAATGTTTGTTGAATCTTTGGAAGAAGAAAAAATAGAATTTCAAATCCCTAATGCAAAATATATGGACAAACACTATAAAAAAACTTTTTCATTTGTAAACGTTACAGATAAAGATTTTGAAAAATACTTATATAAGTATGTTCTAGTATTAGGAATTAAATTATATATAACCAGAGAAAGTTATGAAAAGCTAAAACGTAATCAAATTATTACAGCCAAGTAAGAAGAAAATCCCCTAGTTAATTAAATTAGGGGAAATTTTTTACAAACAAAACAGGGATACCTACTATACAAGGGATACATATTGTGTTATTATGTAAGTATCAAGTAAAAGGAAGAAGGTTATTGATATGAATAAGAATTACTACTTTGAAGCTAATGGTAAAGATTATTGCTTATCAGTTTCGAAAGATGTATTTGGTTGTAGTGGCGTAGCTATTAAGGAAAATGGGTGTTATATTGGTATGATAGATTGTGCAGATGAAGAAGATTACTTAAGAATTGAAAATATCGTTAAACAAGATATTGAAAGTATCATCAACAGTGAAATTTATTGCTAGTTTTTTTTAAAATTAAAAAGGGCTACAAAGGACACCTTAAAAGTATCTTGTAGCCCTTTAGTACCTATATTATAATTAGAGGGATGATAAAGGAGGATTATTATGGAAGAGAAAAATAGTATGAGTAAAAAATACGTTAGTCCCTCACATAAAAAGAGAAGATCAGTCCATATTTATAAAAATGTTGATGATTTAGCTAATGAGCTTAAATTTGATTTAAGACTTAATAGCAAACAAGAAGTTTATACAAAGGCTATTGAGAACTTGTATAAAGAAGTGCATGGCAAGTCAATATCATTGAATCAAAATGAGTAAATACGTTAAAAAAGGAGTTTTATCATGTATAAAAAAATATTAGCTAGTGGTTTAACTGTTTCAATGTTGCTTGTGGGTTTGAGTAATGCTAATGCAGAAGAAAATCAGATAACAGAGAAAACACTAACAGAGGGCGCAGACCTAAATCAACAACAAGAAAAACAAACACGTGATTTATTCGATGTTAATTCAAACGTTAGGACTTATAAAGTTGATAGTGAAGATGTTCAACATTATACGGGTAAGTGGTACGATACGATTTATTCTAGTACCTACATTGAACCTAAAAAGTTTAGGCATGGTGTTGACGTTGAAATAGTAACACCCGATAACATAACAGATGTATCTAAGGAACAATACCGAAACGCTGCTATTACTGCCGGTATTCAAGACGCAAATATAAAAGTTGGTGCAGTTGTTGAAACGTTAGGATACGGAGCTTTGTCCGGAATATATAAGGCTTATGAAAAAGAAGGCAATGCACTAAATGAACAAGACATCAAAAATGCAGATGATGAAATGAAACAATTGTCTAGCATAAGCAAAAATAATAATGAGGAAGAATTTTCTGACGAAGCATTAAATAATTCAGTAGCCGAAATGAAACAAGAAATAGCAAAAGAAAAAGCTAATGATAATAATTTAAGTAGACAAGATGTAGAAAATATTGTCGATGATAAATTAAAAGAAAATGGTTTGAATAAAGTTTTATCAGATAATCAAATCAATTCTATTTATAACATTATGAATAATGTTTCTAATTCTAAAGTGTTGAATCAAGACCCTAAAGCATATGAGCAACAAGCTAAAAAACTTTCAAGCGATATTAAAGATAAAGCAGGGGGACTGATTGAGAAAGCTAAAGGATTGAACACTGAAGAAAATCGCAACATCTTACAAAAGATTTGGGACGCTATAGTTGATTTTGTGAATTGGTTAGTTAACTTAATCAAATCATTATTTTAGGCTCTGAGAAAAGCGTTTATTTGCATCGAAAAAGTAATTTATCGGGAAAAGGTAAGCCAATGCAAATAGCAATGCTCTAATATTATAACAATCATTGAATATAGTGTTTTTTACATTATTAGCATTCAATAGGAGGCATTTATCATGAACAAAGAAACTTTAGTAAGTCTTATAGATGTAATGATAGGATTAACAGATAGTGAAAAACAAAAACTATTAAAAATGGATAAGCGTAAAGTTGAATTTCGCTATAAAATGGCATTGACTGAAAAAACAGATGAATTATTTGCTGAATAAAAAGGGGGTATATATATGGATAAAAAGCAAGCAACACAAATAATTCAAAACTTGGTTATAATTCATAGAAATATACATTGGGGGAGTATTAAATCTTCGCCAACATCTAGTTGGGATAGATATAGTATTAATTACTCTAAAGAAGAATTCATTTTTTATTATCAAGCTTTCTCTGAATATGCTTGTGATTTAGATAATTACATGACTAGTGCCATGGGAGAAGGTGTTCCAGAGAGTGACCTTCCAGAATTTGAATCAAATGTAAGAATAGCTATCGAGCGTATGACAGAGTATATAGAAGGATATAATATTAACTTATATGCTAAAAAGAATTTTATTGAAAGGTCTGGAATAAGTGATGTTTTTAAAATATTAGATATAGATCTAGATTCAATATTAAAACGCATTAATGATAATCACACTTCTTTAATAAAGGAATGTAAGAACAATTATTTATCTTTTTACGACCAAAAAATTAATTGTACTTTATCTTCAATTAATAATGACATTAACAGTAATAAGAAATTTAACAAGCATTTGTTCATTAGACTAGAAGCTATGAAAAATTTAAAAAAATTAGCAGAAAAGAATAGAAAAATAGAAGACGTTAACCATAAAATAGATACTGCTATTTTCGATAAATTAGTTCCGGAAAGTATTTATCATTTAGCTCTTACTAAGGAAATAGAACTGTTAAAGAAAGATAAAAAGAAAGAAAAATTGAGAAAAATTTTTAAGATATAATAAATACTATCCTTTAAACTTCAATAGGAGATTAAAATGAAAAAGGTATATATAGATAACATTAAGGATTATATCATAATTGATGATGAGGATTATAATTCCGTAAATAAGTACAAATGGCATATTAATGATTATTATGGAACAACGAGAGCATTAGCTTTCATAAATGGAAAAAAAGTAGCTTTACCATACTTTATTACAGGTGTAGTAAATGCTTATCAAAAAAACAAGAATTTAGATTTTAGAAAACAAAATATTGGTATTGATCAACATAAACATAGATATAGAAAACCTCAAAGAAATGCTTCTAGCAAATATAAAGGGGTTAGACGTGCTAAATTAAGGTCTAATATAAGATATATAAGCTCTATTAAATTAGAAGATAAAAGTAAGCATTTAGGTTGTTTTATTTCAGAAAAAGAAGCAGCGAGAGCCTATAACGAAGCTGTGGTTAAGTACTGGGGAGGCAATGGTTACTTAAATGATATTTAAGTAATAATAAACTATTCAAAAAATTAAATTAGAAAAGGGTCAAAAAACAAAGTGGAATAGGAGGAATAAAATGAGAACAGACAATCAAATAGTCAATGCAATGAATGTAGTTAAAGATATAGTGTTATTTGTTATATTTAGCATAGTTGTATGGGGTAACAAATCTAACATAGAAGAAATGGTCATTTCTAAAACTAATAATGAGTTTTTAGCACTTAGTTTTTCAATTAGTATATTTGTAGTAATATTATTCATCTTTTTTCTTATTAGAATAGTTTTACACAAAGTGGTATTTAAAATTTTTGGTGATGAAGATAATTAATGAATTTTATATCAGAAAGGCGAAATTGATAATGACTAAAAATTATAGTTATATACCTAACAAAGAAAATCTATTTATTCTTCTTAAATCAGAATACGAAAATATAATAAGGCAATTAAAACAAAATAAAGAAGTTCATTCTTTTGATAGAATAATTAAGGGGGCATTAGATGGTGTATGTTTAAATTTATTCTTAGATAATCATTATTGTAAATCAGAAGATATTTGTAGTGAGGCAGGGGAAAAAGAGTATAAAGAAGTAAAAGAAATAATATGTGAACGACTTGGTATAGACTCTAAACTTATTAGTTCTTCTGTTATGAGTTTTTCTATTTTTTTAAAAAAAGAATTTCAAAAAATAATTAATACTGTCAATAAATCGATCATACCCCAAAAAGTTATTAATACTTTTGAATTGTTAATGTTAAAAACCGTATTTATTAAATTGGAATATATACAATTAGAAAAGTGTTCTTATCTATACTTTTTAGATGACGATTTAGAAATTATCTCAAAAAATACTATACCTACATCATATGCCAAACATATAACTGATATATATAACAATAAAGATTGGTTGTAATAAAAACGAACATTAAATGATGATTTACGATATCAAAAACGAACGTTTTTGATAGTGTACCTGTGCTATACTATAAGCAAAGTTTAAATAACTAAAATAAAAAAGAAATTAAGGCGTAAAATCAGCTTTTCTAATGAATAACTATTTTTTTAACTAACTTTATCAAAACTCATAATCAAAAACAAAAAATCAAAACATCGCTTTATATGGTTTTTGATAAAAAAGAAGGAGATTAATAATGGCTAATATAGGTTATGCTCGTGTTTCAACAAAAGATCAAAGTTTAGATTCTCAAATTGATATTTTGAAAGAATATGGTTGTACAAAAATATTTAGTGAGAAAATTAGTGGCCGAAAATATCAAAGAAATGAATTAGATAAGTGTCTTGAATATTTGAGAAGTGGAGATACATTAGTTATTTATAAACTGGATCGCTTAGGTCGAACTGTAAAACAACTAATAGAATTAGCACAGTGGTTTGAAGAAAATGGTATTGAACTAGAAATTATTAGCATGAATATAAATACTAAAAATCCAATGGGTAGAATGTTTTTTACTATATCAAGTGCTTATGCAGAACTTGAAGCCGATTTATTAAGTCAACGCACAAAAGCTGGTTTAGAATCAGCAAGAGCTAGAGGTCGATTTGGTGGTCGTCCTCCTATACCCGAACATAAGAGAAGAGAGGTTCGTTATTTATATAACGAACAAAAAATGACTGTATCAGATATATCTAAAAATACTATGGTTAGTAAGGCGAGTATATATAGAATTGTTAGAGAAAATAAGCATTAAAAGTTTGAGTAAATAGGATTATAAATAATTGAAAAGTATTAAGAAACATGATATATTATGTTTGTAAAGGAATCGGCGTTGTGGCGCAGATACAAAAATTAATACTGCACATTTAAGAATCGGCGTTGTGGCGCAGATACAAAAAT
>OIFG01000184.1_pt1 | contig 29867 bp, 10 predicted proteins | sample 1582031 | NCBI WGS metagenome assembly OIFG01 (sample SAMN07501051, study PRJEB24779) | human gut metagenome | isolation source: stool | host: human infant | place: USA: Pittsburgh, PA | reverse complement strand
AGAAATCGATGAAAACATTTAGTAGTATTATCAATAGTTTGTGTAAAGGTGATGTTACACTGCTTACAATGCCATCGCCTATAAAACCAACACATTTTGTCCTATAACCCTTTGTCTTGGAAAAGACAAATAGCCCTTCGTTACCAATAACTGGATAACTGAAAGGCCATTTCATCAACTTCCTATAATCTTGAGATGAGCCCGACGGTTCTACTCGTTTGGCTATCTGCTTATATTATATGGTCAATATTATATATCGTCAAATACGGATAAATACTATATAGAATTTACTACCTAAAAGGTAGTAATCTTGATATGTACCCCCTTTACTGGTTGTCCAGTAAAGGGGGTACATATCAATTATCTAATACATGGGGCTTTTATACTCTTACTTTATAACTCATCTATTAATATTTTAAATAATTTTAAATAAAATTCACAAAATTCATTTACAATCCACAAAAAATAGTGTAGTATTTTAAACATATTTTAAAAGTGTTAGATGTGAGTTCTTAATAAGGTGAGTATATATCTATCTTTTCTGTATCTTTAGACTAATAAATCAAATTACAGATATATATTCGTTTATGAAGGGACTTTCACAAATGTGATTGTAAATTGTATTAATAGTTGAGGTGTAAGAGGATGAGAGCAAGAAATAAATTTTTATTATCTGCTGTTATGATGACTTTATTGTCATCTACTATGGCTATGCCTAGCTCATGGGCTGCAGCAGGTCTTAATTCTGAGGGACGCGTTTTTGCAACTACTGCAGATAGTAAATTTGAAAGTACTGGAAATGTGACTGCGAATGGTGTGGTAGCATCTAATGGTGGCCAAGTTACAATTGGCTCCTTGGATACTCCTGATGCATCTCAATTGCCTAAACGCTATCGTCAACCAGCTTTCATTACAGGCATGCTAGATAATAGCTCCATCCAAGTAGATGGCGGTGTTATGGACGTGACTACTGCGCCGTGGAAGTCTCCATATCCAGTAGCGTTTGCGTATAATAGTAAAATCAACATTGGCATTGATGATGAGGGTACTGTAAAACATAAAGCGTTGAATATGCAAGGTGATGTGCTCGTAACCGATAAAACAATGCCTCCATATCAACAACAGCAACCATCTGTTATCAATATCGGTCTAGGTCGTGCTCATAATAGCCCTAATCAATTTTCTGGTAAAGCAGTGAATACTTTAGAGGATAAAGGCGGCGAGATCAACATGACCTTTGATGGAGGCATGTGGAGCCATGATAGTATGGGTGGCTTAGAGCCATTCATGATCGATGGTAAAGAAGCTCGTAGTAGCATTAATACCCTCACAGGCACTCGTACTCGCGAAGGTTTCAGCCGTATTTCTCAAGATTCCCGTAGTGACATTCATGTTAACAACCTAGATGGTCATATCAATGTTATTTATGATATGAGCGCAAGTACTGGACTAAATTTCGGTAAACTAGCTTCTCAAAAAAATGGTCTTGATGCGGCTGACATCGAGGGCGGTAACTTTATCGTGAAATCTGCTGCAGCTGGCTCTGGCGTGCATGGCTATGTAACAGGTGACAATCTTGATACATCTTCTGAAAGTAATGTAAACAAGATTTTAGATAACTTAGCACATAAATTCTATTATGAAAATTATGTAAAGGGTGAAAGAAACCTTTCTGGTACAGTATCTATTGCTTCTAAAGGTATCGTGTCTAGCTACAAAAAAGCATTGACTACAGACCAAAAAGAAGGGGATATTACTTGGAAAGACGGTAATGGTCAAGGCTCCTATGTGGTGCCAGAACCAAAACCAGTTATGCCTGTAACTCCGGAACCTAAACCAGTTACACCAGTAACTCCGGATCCAAAACCAGTTACACCAGTAACTCCAGATCCAAAACCTCAAATTCCAGCACCTACACCAGCACCAGTAAATCCTAATCCTGTTGTTCGTGGTGCGTACGATACACCTCATATGCGTGGTATTCGCTCTGCTGTAGTAGGTAATATCAATGCTTGGCGTACAGTAGCTGATGTTATGTATCGTCCTCGCGTATTGCAACAAGGTGAACCAACTGGTATTTGGGCTCGTATTGGTGGCGGTAAATACAGCTACTCTGGCAGCGGTATCGATACAGCTACAGATTACACACACATCCAAGGCGGTTATGATGCTAAAATCAGCCGTGGTTGGACTGTAGGTGGCCAAGTATCTTACCTTCGCGGTTCTGAAGACTATGTATTTGATGGTTCTGGTAAGGTTAAATCCTTCTCTGTTGGTGCCTATGGTTTGAAAGATCTTGGTAAGGATCAATATGTACATGTAGAAACGCAAGTAGGTCGTGTATCTAATGACTTCACAGCGCGTAATGAAATTGGTGAATCCATGTTTGGCGATGCAAAATCTAATGCATACAGCATCGGTGTTCGCTATGGTAAAACATTGAAATACGCTAATGGTTTCTATGTAGAACCACAAGCACAATTGAACTTCACACACTTCGGTGGCCGTAACTTCAATGTAGATAATGTGTCCGTTAACCAATCTGGTGTGAACAGCACTTCTGGTAAGCTTGGCCTTGAATTGGGTAAACAATTCGGCAATGGTAATATCTATACACGCTTTGCTGCAGGTCATGCTTTCACAGGCAATGTAAAAACTGCATTCTCTAGTGGCAGTGTTGTAAAATTAACAGAACAAGACCTTAAAGGCACTTGGACTGAACTTGCCTTCGGCGGTCGTTATGGTTTCAATAGCAACAATAGCGTATTTGCTGATGTTGCCACAGGTTTGTCTGGTGACTACCAAGCAGATTGGGGCTTAAATGCTGGTTTTACACATAAATTCTAATATATAGGCGATCATGCATAAGGTCATGAGAGCCTATATATGGCCATACTTAAAAATACAATACTAACCATAAAATCCCGCTATCTTTATAGAGGAGGGCTGTTAGCTGTAGATAATCTATTGCTAAAGGTCCATTCACTCTCATGAGATAGCGGGATTTTATTATGTGCATTAAAATGTTATATAATTGTTATTTTGTAAAATAGCCGAGGTATTCTAAGTGGACTAATACCTCATTTAAGTATTGTTCACTTGGAACCTTATAGGTGTAACCATCTTTTGTAGTGCGATTGACTGTTAAATCAGATTCTACTAATTCAAGTAATTTAGCACGAGAAGTTGGTTGTGCTAATTGATTCATCACGTACAGTACACCGTTATCAACCTCATTGTCCAGTTGGTTGTACATATTGCCTAAGGCCATGTACTTATTTCCGTCTTTCATAATTAGCGTGTTCACATAATTGATAAAACGCTGTGGAATATAGCTTTCATTTTCAACAAATGGAGTCATAGGATAGGACTCACCAAAGATATTGATTTGCCCCACAATAGTTAATAATAGTAAGCGTTGATAGAGTTGATCCATATTGATGTTATAGCCAGGGTACTGACTATTAATATGGTTGATAATACCTTGTACATTAAACTGTTTATGGGTGTCCATTAACTCTTTGATGGCAATGTTTACAGTATCAGTCCAGTCTTCTGGAACTCCTTTTTCATTTCTGGAATTGCCTACATAATACAAGCTATTTAGAATATCTTGCGTTACTGTTTCTTCGTGATTGATTTTGTCCTCGTTTGAAAGTTTTGTTAATAAACTCATACGGAATTGTGTATCGTACACGTAGTCATAGAATTGCTCTTTATCTACATAGTTGTCATGAGATAAGGTTCTAATATTATTCGTAACATCGTCTGCAAGCCAAGTGATAAAAGAACGCTGTAATACTTCATCACCGATATAGGCACAACCCTGTTTGCGTGCTCGTTCAATGAAATCGGATACATATACAGGATCGTTGAAGGCTTCTAAATATTCGTGAGCTACATAGTAGTCATTAGAATTCAATACATTATGAATATTGTTAATCTTATAGGCCGATTGTGCACGGGAGCGATCATCAATATTCATAGTGTCCGCTACCATTTTGAGGACGCTTTTAGTATATAAGGTACGTTCTAATAAATCCTGGTCTTTTGCTCGTTTTTCGGAGTATAACATGATATCTCGTAATTGTTCGAGACGTTTCCAACCTGGATACGTATTATACGATACATAGGCGATACCGTTATTCGATAAATTCACATTGCAAATACTTAGGATTTTATCTTTCACCACATCTGGAACCCAGGACCAAATACCGTGAACAATAATATAGTCGAAGGTACCGAAACTTTCATCGATATCGAGAATGTCCTTTTCTAATAAGGTCACATTTTTGAGACCGATGGAGTTAATAATATCATTGCCGTGTTTTACCTGTACGCCTGATAGGTCGATGCCTGTGAAAGTAGTTTCAGGATAGTACAGTGCTTGTGGAACGATATTACCACCACAGGAGGCACCTAGTTCCAGTACGCGAGCCCCTTTTAGCGGCACTGGGTTAAGGCCGTACATTTTAGCCTTTGCTTGTAAATTGTTGATATTTGTACTGGAAAACGGCTTAGATACATACAGGAAGGAGTCGTATGAGTTTTTTAGTTCATCAATATCCCCTTGTAACTTTTCCGATATGACGGAACTAGTTGAAACGACTTGTTTTTCCTCTGCATTAGTTTTAGCTTTTTTATTTTTCTTATTCTTATTCATATACTTCCCCAATGATTACATGCTTAGTATTAAATCATGAGATTAGTATAGCACATAATTGGAAAGCATATCCAAAAAATTGGACATAATTTGAGTTGTTATTAAGGCTGAAGAGCAAAATAGGTAGGCGTTATAACGTATCTATTGTAAGGGATGATTAAAATAGTATTACTATATATATACTATTATATATAAAACACTAATTCCTTGTAGAAGCTTGACAGTAAGCGTTTATATTCGCTACACTTATATATATTTCATTTTTAATTCATGAATTGTATGTGTAGAGAGATATGAAACGTATTGTGTGTATAACCCTAGGGTGTTTGTTGTGTTATGGGACCACAGCAGCACAGGATAAGGTACAAGGAGAACAATTACATAAGGCGGCACAATTAGATGCGTCAGCAGTGGAGATGGCAGATTTCCATATTACGCCATCTGCAACACCAGATCATGTCATTGGTCAAGGTGGACCTCTTGTTATGGATCGACAAGATGCAAAGACCGTTCAGTATACTGATGTTGATGCGGTGAACCGTGCCATTAATGCGGTGGCTATGACAAACGTATCTAATGCGATGCATGGATCTAAGGGAAAACCATGGATGCGTCGGACCACATTGAGCTTTCAATTTCAACAAGACTGGAAACCTCTGTACTCTGTAGAGACCGTGCAGCCATTGGGGCATTATGATGATACGTCTCGTCAGGTGTGGTTTACGCAACAGCGTTTGTCACGAGCGACGGATATTGGTACCACGGTAAATGTAGGTGTTGGTTATCGTCGTATTTCAAAGGATGATCGTCATGTATATGGTGCCCATCTATTTTATGACCATCGATTCTTGCGGCATCATGACCGCCTTAGTGCGGGCCTTGAATATATGTCTGGTGAAAGCGAATTCAGATTTAATTGGTATGGGTCGGCATCTGATGAGAGAATCCTTGATGCCAATCTTCATACATTAGAACGTGTATCTGATGGCTATACCGTTGAGTATGGTAAGACCTTTACAAATGCAAGGTGGGCTCGGATATATGTAGAAGGGTATCATTGGAAACAAGTGCGACAAGCGGATAAGAATGGTTTGCGCATTGGCTCAGAATTACAGCTCACACCGCGTGTGGCTATTGATATGGGCTATAATAAACCTGAACATAGTTCTGGCAGTCCTTATGGTAAGATTACCTTCCGTCTAGCTGGTTCACCTATTGCTTGGTATGGTGGACAGCACCGTCTTAGTGAAAGCACAACGGTGCGAGGTAAAATGCTAGAACTAGTAAGAAGACAAAATACAATATGGGTAGAATAATCTAAAGATTGAATAATATATAGAGAGAAAATAATATACAGATACAATAATATATGAATTAGATATTATATGGATATACCTAATATTTATATCGATAATATCAGAATAATTTAAGTGATGTATCTGAAGTTACATTCACAATATATTCATTTATGATAAACTGTGTTAAGTGCACAGTTAATAGGCCATGAGCGCTATAGTATGTAGTGCTCATGGCCTATTATTATTTAATTTTATATGAATATAAAATTAATATATCGATAAGAATTGAACTACATAAATATCTTAACTAAATATTTATGAGAATTCCTAATAAATAAACTCAATTTTATTGAATTAAATCGAAAAAAATAGGAAAATAAATTATAAATGTACAAAAAAATACGCAATATACAGAAAAAATATTAATAATTTCTAAAATTATAAATAAGTTTGAAATTTTCATGATGAAAACATGAAGAAAACTATTTACAAAGTTTTCATTTTTTGTTATTCTATTCATGACACAAAATGAAGAGTAAATGAAAGTCACTCAGAATAACGTAAAAGTGTGTAAATATCTAACTTTCAGCTTATTAAACGTATTATATAAGGATTGTAATTGTGTCTAGTTTAAGAAAGGGGTTCATAGAAATATGAATAAGATCTTTAAAGTTGTTTGGAGCAAAACAAAAGAATGCTACGTTGTAGTATCTGAAGTAGCGAAAAACAATGGTGGTAAGAAAAAAGTGTTGGCTACTGTATTTGCAGCATTAGTTGCGACAGGTAGTATGGTGCCTGATTATGTAGACGCTGCTAATAATACTAGTGGTGGGGGGGTATCAACCGCTGATGCCTCTATTGCGATTGGTAGTGGTTGGGGTAACTCAGCGTATGCTAATAATAATTTCTCTATCGCAATTGGTGACCAAACCCATGCTAATGGCAAAGCAGCTATCGCTTTGGGGCGTCAAGCTAAAACAGATGGTGAAGAAGCATCTATTGCTATTGGTAACGAAACAGAAGCAACCGCCAAAGATAGTACAGCTGTTGGTTCTGGTTCTAAGTCAAGTGGTGAATATGCGGCTGCTTTGGGTTTCCAAACTAAGGCTACTGCAAACTATGCGACAGCTATTGGTTCTGGTGCAAGAGGCTATGCTGAAGATTCTCAAGCTATTGGCCGTGAAGCTGAAACATCAGCTGGTGCAACGCGTGCTATCGCCATTGGTACGTTATCAAAATCTTCTGGGAATTATGCAACATCTTTAGGGTCCTCTGCAGAAGCAACTGCTGAAAGAGCTATAGCTGTTGGTTATAAATCTAAAGCGGAAGCAGAAAGAGCGATTTCTGTTGGTAATTTAGCAAATGCTACTAAAAACGATTCTATTGCTGTTGGTAATAACTCTGCAGCCTCTGGACTAAATGCCTCTGCTGTTGGTAAAAACTCTAAAGCAAGTGGTCAAAGTGCTGCTGCATTTGGTGATACTGCACAAGCAACAAATACGAATGCAACTGCTGTTGGTAATCAAGCGAATGCATCTAATACTAATACAACAGCAATTGGTAATCAAACAGTTGCTTCTGGCGGTAATGCAACTGCTGTAGGTCATTTATCTCAAGCAACAGCTGATGGTGCTACAGCTATTGGTACAAATAACAAAGCTGGTTATGAAGGTACTGCAGTTGGTCTATCTAATACAGTAACTGGTCGTACATCTGCTGCATTTGGTCGTTCCAATACAGTATCTGGTAAGGAATCTCTTGCGGCTGGTGTTCGTTCCACTGCATCTGGTGAACACAACGTTGCAATTGGTTACCAAGCTGCAACTGATGGTAAAGCTACTGTTGCAATTGGTGAAGGTAGCAAAGCTGATATTGCAGACGGTGTAGCTCTTGGCTCTAACTCTGCGACTACTGCAGCTGCAGGTATTCAAGGCTTCAATCCAGCTGATTCTCGCACAAATACATATAGTGGTTTAACTGGTACAGCTCAAACCTCTACTCTTGGTGCTGTAGCTGTTGGTAATGGCGCTACAGCAACTCGTCAAATCACAGGTCTTGCAGCAGGTAAAGAAGATACTGATGCTGTTAACGTAGCTCAATTAAGAAGCGTTAACTTAAAATATGCTGGTAATAGTGGCAATAGCGATGTGCGATTAGAAAATGGTACATTGAATATTAAAGGTGAAGGTTTACTTTCTACATCTGCTGATTCAACTGGTATTACCGTAAAACTCACTAAAGGTGATGATATCGCTAAAGATAATGGTAAGGCGAAAGAACCTGCTAACAATGGCGTAGCTACAACACAAAACGTTGTACAAGCTATTAATAACTCCTACTGGAAAGCGACTGCTGGTGGTAACACAGATGGTACTCCAACTGTAGGAAATGTTAAACCTGGTACACAAGTTACTTATAGTGCAGGCGATAATCTAAAAGTAAAACAAACTATTGCTACAAATGGAGATCAAGAATATAAATACTCCTTAAATGCAGATTTAAAAGGTATTAACTCTATTTCTAATTCTACAACTGGCCCTACAATGACATTTGGTGGTAACTCCATCAATATTACTGGTGGCACGTTGAATATGGGAAATAATAAAATTACAAATGTTGCACCTGGTACAGATGATAAAGATGCAGTTAACTATAGCCAAATTAAAGGTTTAAGAACTGAAGTTGTACAAGGTACTGGTGTTACTGTTGCGAAGACTCAAGGTGCTGATGGTCATGATATCTATACAGTATCTGCAAATATAACAGGTGGCACAGCTTCTACTGAAAGCGTAGTTAAAAAAGCTGCTGCATCTGGCGATACAAACATTGCTGATGTTTCTGTTGCAGGTGGTAAAGCTGTAAATGATCCTGGTGCTCAATACGAAGTATCCGTTTCTAAAAATGCGGTTAAAGATGCGGCTCGTGAAGCGGTGACAATCAATAATGGTGGTAATACTAATAATCCTATTACTGTGACACCAACTAAAGACGATCCTAATCACAACACATCTTATGCAGTTACATTCGATGGAGCTAAAGCAGCAAAAGTTATTCCTTTAACATACAAAGCTAATGGTGCTGGCGATAAAACAGTTACATTGGAAAAAGGTTTAGACTTTACAAATGGTACAAATACAACAGCAGAAATCGGTAATGATGGCGTTGTTAAGTACAACTTGAAGGACACTGTAACTCTTACAAATGCAGGTTCTTTAACAGTTGGTGGCACTAAGGTAAATAATGATGGTGTAACAATCACAGCTCCTGTTGGTGGTACAACAACTAACGTTACTTTGACTCAATCTGGTCTTGATAATGGCGGTAATAAAATTGTTAATGTTAAAGCTGGTGATGTAAGTGCTACATCTACAGATGCTGTTAATGGTAGCCAATTACATGCAGTAAAAGCTGCTGAACGTCATATTGCACCTACTACAGCAACTCATCCTGCGTACACAGTAGATAATAATGGCGATGTAACATTGGATTATGTTGATGGTGATGGCAATGCTACAACTGAAAAAGCTGTGATTAAAGGTATTGCTAACCGTGATCTTTCCAATATCTCTAATGCTGGCGAAACTAAGATTAAAAACTTAGCTAAGTCTGCTATTAATATGGAAGATGGTAAAAATACAAAAGCATCTAAACGTGATGTGAATGGTGTAGATACATATAAAGTAGATGTTGAGGGTGATTTAACTGGTATTTCTTCCATTACAAATGATGGTACAAACAACGGTAAAATTTCCTTTGGTCCAAATAAAACTGTTACAGTAGATGGTGATCATAGCATTACACTCAATGCAAGCACAGGTACAATTGGTGGATTACAAAATAAAACATTTGATCCAACAAATATCACATCTGGCCAAGCAGCTACAGAAGATCAATTGAAATCTGTGAATGATAAATTCAACAATAAAATCAATTTAGGTGCAGATGGTAACACAGAAACCACTAAACTTGCTTTAGACAATAATGGTGGTATTAAGTTCAACATCAAAGGTGACGGTTCTGGTACAAGTGGTGCTAACCAATACATCAGCACAACTGCTAATGGCTCTGATATCAAAGTAGATTTGACACAAGATGCTAAAGATAAATTAAATAAAACATATAATGTAACTTCTGCTGATAATTCAGTAACAGTAAAATCCACAACAACTAATGGTGTAACAACATTCGATTTGAAAGTGGCACCTGCTACTGGTACAACTTCTACTTGGGATATTAAATCCTCTGCAGATACTGCTAATGGTGGTGCAACTGCAACAGGTCATGAAGTAAACGCTAAAACGATTGAAAATACAAAAACCGTAGAAATGATCGCTGGTAAAAACTTAACTGTTAAACAAACTAGCGATACTAATGGTGCAAAAGTTGAATTTGCTCTATCCGATGAAATCACAGTTGGTAAAGATGGTGCTAATGGTGTTGACGGCAAAATTGGCGTAAATGGTAAAGATGGTGCATCCGTAGTTATTAATGGTAAAGACGGTTCTATCGGTCTAACAGGTCCTCGAGGTGCTACAGGTGCACCTGGTGCTAGTGCAACATTGAACGTAAAAGATGGTGTTCCTGGTGTCAATGGCGCTCCTGGTACTAATTTAACTCGTATCGTTTACACAGACAAAAATAACGTTGAACATGAAGTGGCAACACATGATGACGGTATGAAATTCGCTGGTGATGATGGTCAAGCAAATCAAGCAACAAATGCTAATGTTATTAAAAAGAAACTAAATAATGTTGTAGACATTATCGGTGGTGCTACTAAAGCTGATTTAACTGATAATAACATCGGTGTAAACAACGATGGTAATGGCAAATTGCTCGTTCAATTGTCTAAAAACCTTAATGGCATTAATACTATTAAAAATGGCAATACAACAATTACATTGAATGATGCTCCTGGTGGTACTAATAATACACCAGCTGTAACAATCAATGGTGGTAACTTATCCGTTGGTGGTAACAAGGTTACTAATGTGGGTGATGGTACAGCGAATGATGATGCAGTTAACGTAAAACAATTGAAAGCAGCTAAAACAGAAGTAAAAGCTGGTGACAATGTAACTGTTAAACTTACAACTGATACAACAGATGGCCATAATATTTATACTGTAAATGCTGTAACTCCTGCAGTTTACACTACAGCTGATGGCACTAAAGTTTATAAAATTGTAGACCCTACAACTAATGCGGTTACTTGGAATACAAGCCCTGATGGTACTGGTACAAATGTTAATGCAAGTGATGTGATTACATCTTTTGAAAGCCCAGCGAATGGTACAACACCAGGTTCTACAACTGGCGGTACTATGATTGTTAACAACGTTGGCTCTGCTATTAATAACCATGCAACACCAGGTCTAACATCTCCTACATACTTGGATAAATTAGATGCTGCCGCAGGCGATAATAATACAAAAAATGCAGCAGTTAACGTAACTGATTTGAAGAGTACTGCTGATGCATTGAAATCTAACGAATTGCATATTCGTCCAACTACATCTGGTCGTACAGGCGAAACTGTAAACCAAGATGCAGCTGGTACAGCTGAAAGTTATAAATATGATGCTGCTACTAAATCTGTAACATTGAAATACAATGATGGTACAGGTGCTGGCGTAACTGGTACAGAAGCTAAGATCGATTTGTCCGATTTAGCTAACCAAATTACAAGCGGTTATACTTTCAAAGCGAATGCAACTGCAAACGGTGGTACTGTAGCTAATGATGCTACAACTCCAGCTGTTGCAACAACTGTTGAAAATGGTGGCACAATCAATTACGCAGCAGGTAGAAACTTGACTGTAAAACAAGATATTGATGCAACTGCAAAAACACATACATATACTTATAGCCTAAACAAAGATTTAACTAACTTAGATAAAGTTGTAGTAAATGGTGAAAATGGTACTAATGGTAAAGATGGTGTAACAATCATTGGACCACAAGGTGCAACTGGTGCTACTGGTACAAACGGTATCGACGGTAAAGTTGGTATCTCTGGTAAAGACGGTAAAGATGCAGTGGCTATTTCTGGTAAAGATGGCATTGGTACAATTGGTTTGACAGGTCCACAAGGCCCTGCAGGTGCAGATGGTCGTGGTGTAGATATTACAACAGATCATGGTACACAAACACTTAACAAACCAGAAGCTAATAATGGTGGTAAATCTGAACGTATCGTATACGTACCAAAAGATAAAGATGGCAATCCATTAAAAGATGATGCTGGCAACACAATTAAACGTGAAGTTGCTACGATGGATGATGGCTTGAAATTCACTGGTAACAATACAACTATCGAAAACAAACAAAAACTTGGTTCTTTAGTTAAAGTTCAAGGTGAGGGTACTAAAGAAGGTACTACAGTTATTAATACAGCAACTGGTGAAAAAGAAATCGTATTGTCTGATGGTACAACTAAGTTTGAATCTGCAAAAGATAATATCGCTGTAGTAGCTGATGGTACAGATACATTAACTGTTAAATTGAATAAAAACTTAACAGGTATCAACAAAATCTCCAATGGTAACTCTTCCATTACATTGAATGATGCTCCTAGTGCAACAACACCTGCAGTAACAATCAAGGGTGGCAACTTATCCATGGGTGACGGCACAACTAACAATAAGATTGTGAACGTAGCTCCTGGTACAGAAGATACTGATGCTGTTAATTACAAACAATTGAAAGCAGCTAAAACAGTAGTAGAAGCTGGTAAGAATGTTGTTGTTACATCTGATACTACTGCAGCCGATGGTCATACTACTTATACAGTAAACGCTTCTACACCTGCTGTTTACACAAAACCAAATGGTGATAAGTTGATTAAACAACCAGATGGTACTTTCAAAGAAGAAAATGGTACTGCATATACTGGTCCTGTAATCGCATCCTTTGAAGATGGCACTGGTGCTACAACTGGTGGCAACATGATTGTTAATAACGTTGGTTCTGCTATTAAAAATCAAACTGGTGGCGATTTCTTAGCAAAATTGGATGCTGCTGCTAATACAACTACTGGTACTCCAAATGCAGCTGTTAACGTATCTGATTTGAAATCTACTGCTGATGCGTTGAAAGCAAATGAACGTCATATTGCTCCTACAACTGTGGCAGCTGGCTCTACTGAAACTAAAGGTGGTACAGCTAATGCTGCGGGTACTAATGTATATAAATATGATGCAGCTAGTAAAACTGTTACATTGACATACAATGATGGTAATGGCAATGCAGTAACTGATACTAAAGCAGTTATCGACCTCTCCAACTTGAGTACTGGTGGTACAGGTGCTTCTTCTTGGAATGTTAAATCCTCTGCTAACACTACAGATGGTGGTGCTGTTGGCGACAATCACAATGCAAATGTTCAAAATATCGCTGACACTAAAACTGTAGAGTTCCAATCCGGTAAAAACTTAGTAGTGAAACAAACTAATGATACTACTAATGGTAATGCTACTGTAGAATTCTCCTTAGCCGACAATATCGTGGCGGGTAAAGATGGAGCTAATGGTAAAGATGGCTCTGTTGGCGCAACTGGTAAAGATGGTTCTTCCGTAGTTCTTAACGGTAAAGATGGCTCCATTGGTATGACTGGTCCTAAAGGCCAAGATGGTAAAGATGGTATCAACGGCCGTGATGGTGCTGATATTTCTATTACATCTGCTAAAGGTGAACAAGTTCTTGTAAACCGTGATCCAGCTCATAATTCCGATACAGATAAAGCTGAACGTATTGTTTATGTACCGAAAGATGCTAGTGGCAATCCAATTCAAGATGCTAATGGTAAGAATATCGTACGTGAAGTTGCTACGATGGATGATGGCTTGAGATTCACTGGTAACAACACTGGTACAGAAAACAAACGTAAACTTGGTTCTCTAGTAAAAGTACAAGGTGAAGATGTATCTGCTGCCGATGAAGCTGCATTCCAATCTGCTGGTGGTAATATCGCAGTTACTGCTGATGGTACTGATACATTAACTATTCGCTTGAACAAAAACCTCAAAGGTTTAAACAGCATTCAACTTGGTGATAACACTATTAAGAGCAATGGTGATAACATCGAATTCACTACAAAAGGTGGCGATACTAAGACTGTAGCTACTACAGATCAATTATGGACTATCCAAGCTAATGGTGTAGATGTTCCTGCTAAATCTGGCAAGGTAAATCTTGTAGCTGGTGATCATATCACAATTACTCCTGATGCAGCTAATGGCAAAATGACAATCAGTGCAACTGGCTTTGGTTCTATGGATGGCTTCAATGTGAAAACATCTGCTGATGCAAATGGCACACACGCTGGTGATACAACAGAAAACATCAAAAATGGCAAAACTGTAGATATGCAAGCTGGTAAAAACTTGGTTGTTACTCAATCCAATGATGGTAATGGCAATACAACTGTTAACTATGCATTGAATAAAGATGTTGATCTTGGTACTAATGGTTCCTTAAAAACTGGCGATACTACTATCAACAACGACGGTTTCAAAAATGGTAACACTACAGTTGGTGGTAATGGCATGACTATCAATAACCCAACTGATCCAGCTAAGACTGTATCCTTAACTAAAGATGGTCTTAACAATGGTGGTAACCAAATTACTAATGTAGCATCTGGTGGCAATACGGATACAAACGGTGCTAACATCGGTGATGTTAAACGTATTGCTAAAGCTGGCGATACTCGTATCAAAGATGATACATACACAGTAGATAATACAGGTACTGTTGAATTAACGTATGTTGATGGCGCTGGTAAACAAGTAACAGACGCAGCTGGTAATCCATTGAAAGCAAAAATCACTGGTATTACAACACTTGATTCTACTCGTGTAAATGTTGCGGTTAATAAAACAGGCACTGGTGAAGTAGCTGGTTCCACAGCTCCTGTGAAAGTTACAAAAGGTACAGAGTTCGTAGCTGGTAACAACTTGATCGTTGAACGTAAATCACATACTGGTAATGATTTAGACAACTCTGTTGTTTACTCCTTGAATAGCAACTTGACTGGTATTAACTCCATCTCTAATACAACTACTGGTCCTAAAATGACATTCGGTGGTAACTCCATCAATGTAACAAATGGCGATCTTAACATGGGTGGTAATAAAATTACTAACCTTGCTCCTGGTAAAGATAAAACTGATGCTGCTACCGTAGGTCAATTGACTAAAGTAACATCTAACAATCACTCTGTTGTAATTAATCAAACTACAGATGCTAATGGTGCTCCAGTTTATGACTTAGCTGTAACAGGTACTCCAGGTGCTCCTGCAGCTGACCCTCGTGTAGATATGCTTGGTGAAGAAATCGGTCGTGTAGGTGCTCAAGGTGCTGCTCTCTCCGCGTTGAAACCTATCCAATACGATCCATTGGAACCAACTCAAATCATGGCTGGTTACGGTAACTACCGTGGTAACTCCGCATTGGCTCTTGGCGTAGCTCATTACAAAAATGAATCTACATTAATCCATGGTGGTGTATCCTGGGCTGGTGGTTCTAGCCACATGATGGCGAACGCTGGTGTAACTTGGAAAGTTGGCAACCGTGATAGCGAAGCTGCTGTAGCAGATCGTTACCGCAAAGGCCCTATCAGCTCCGCTTATGCAATGCAACAAGAAATGGCTTCTGTAAAAGCTCAAAACGCTGGATTAAAGAGCGAAGTATCTGATTTGAAAGCTGAAAACGAACAAATGAAAGCTCAAATTGCTGCAATGATGGCAAAACTTGGTATGTAATCATTTGAGCGTGTAAGAACTAAGCAAACTATGGATGGTATGCGCTACCTTGTGTAGCGCTTGCCTCTCCATTCTATTTGTGAAAGCCTAGCTTTCAGAGAGAAACACTGTGTAACACATGTGAAAGATACTTTCACCATAATCTAACGACAGAAAAGAGGAATATAGAATGAAAAAATCTACATTACTTGCTTGTGCAGCTGCCCTTGTTATTTCTTCAGGCGTTGTAGGTGCACAATCAGCTCCAACATATGATGATAATTTGATTTTACCTAATCCTGTATCTGCTCCTAAATTGAGCAATGTAGTATTAGTTCCAGTGGCTAGCCCACAAACAGTGTCTGCTGTTCATGACTATGTGAAAGCTTGGCAAAATGCGGAAATCAACATCGCAAAAGCTAAAGTGAAATACGACAAACATGAGCAAATGACTAAAGCTGAAAAAATCTGGTTACATTCCTATGACAAACACAACTATGCTGACTATTTCCGTACACATTCCATCGGTCGTGTACATGGTCAAGAAGTGTTCTTGAACTGGAATGGTGAAAACCGCAACAAAAACGAATACGAATATTTCGAAATGCCTAAATACAATGAAAAAGATGGCTTCACTAACAGCTATGGTTACAATGTATTGCGTGGCATGGTAGATCAAATCAACGAAATCGTTCAAAAACAAAAAGAAGTTGGCGGTCCTATGACTGACGACGAAGCTCAAGCATTGGAAGATGCTATTTTGGATGTAATGGCTAAAGACCAAGAAAACGTTTCTAATGAAGAACTTCGTTACTACATGAACGAAACAATCTGGTTCGCAGCTAAACAAACAGTTAAAAACAAAGCAAGTGAAGAACCTATTGTTCAAGATGAACACACTGTAGATCTTCGCGAAGCGATTAACAAACCATTGGGTAATGCTCAAACTTACAAAAAAGTAGATTTGCGTACTGCGATTCAATAATTATTTAATAGTAAACTACATTTCTAAGATTAAGTTTTCTAAGAACTCCTAGATGCGTATACAGATAAAATATCTGTATAATAATAACACAATATATATGGCCCTTATAAAGGACATGTAAGGGCCTTATGTACCCTAGAACCCCTACTAGGGCACACAATCCTTATACAAATAACGCCATCCGTTTGGATGGCGTTATTTTTTATCCTTTTTATATTGATCCTTTAGTTATCGGTATTATTATATGAGATTTAAGAGCCTCCTTATTGTATAAGGAGGCTCTTTTTATAAACAAATATAAAATAATTTAATAAAGTAAAGGCAAGCGTTTATCTATTCTTGTTCTTAAAATACATTATATATACGATAAATACTGCATTATCAATATAATTCGATTTAAAAAGTTTATATTTATAAATATGAAGATAGCATGGATGTTTCTATAGATTGTTAACATATTATAAACTGATTAGATAAAAATAGAGTAGTCTCAAATATAAATGTTTTATATTGTATATAATAACTATATTATAATAGCTTGATTTATAGAGTGTATGTATATAATTCCTTGTAGCATAAACTCAATTTTATTAAATTTATAATTCTAAAATTTTCTTTAATAATTTTAAGAGATTCTATTTACATTTAGTTTATAAATTGGTATTATATAAATATCTTAATGAAGAGTATGTGAACGTGTGTCATAAACAATTCATGAAACAAAAAGTGTATATAAGGCATTTAGTGTTTTCTTATAAGAGAGAAAGGGGTTCATAGTTTCTATGAATAAGGTTTTTAAAGTCGTTTATAGCAAATCTAAAGGCTGCTACGTAGTAGTACCTGAAACTGCGAAAAACAATAACGGCAAGAAAAAAGTATTAGCTAGTGTATTGGCTGGCTTGGCACTTGTTGGTGCAGGCGCTCATTTGGGTACTCCTGTTGAAGCGTACAGAAGTCCAGATGGCAGTGTAAATACACAAAATAGCCGTATCGATATCGCGGCTAACGCTAAACCAAATAACAGTGTTGGCGTTAACTCCATTGTTGTAGGTTACCAAAATACAACTGATAATGAAGATGGTACTACAGCTTTGGGTGCTAATAACCAAGCTCTAGGTAATTCTGGTTTAGCTGTAGGTAATGAAAACTATGCTAATGGTGGTGCAGCTACAGCGATTGGTGCAGGTAACGAAGCGCGTGCTGCTGCAACTGTAGCATTAGGTAATAAAAATAATGCTAATGCAACATCTGCTGTTGCTATTGGTAACTATAATAACCAAAACTACACAAAAGGCTCTACAACAACAACACCTAAACAAGCAGGTAACTACTCTACAGCAGTAGGTTCTTACAATGCAGCTTTGGGTGATAATTCTGTTTCTGTTGGTGCTATGAATACATCCCATGTAGCTGATACAGTGACTATTGGTCAATATAATGAAGCTAAAACTATGGGTGGTATCTCCATTGGTAAAAATAACTTAACTGACTCTGCAAATGGTGACCGTAACGATACACGTAGAAATCATGAGAACTCCCAAATTGCTATCGGTCGTGATAATGAAGCAACTAATTTAGATGCAATCGCTATCGGTCGTGAAACTAAAGCATCTGGATCTGGTGCTACTGTAATCGGTGCTCGTGCAGAGGCTTCTGGCAATAATGCTATTGCAATTGGTCAAAGTGGCGAAGGTTCCCCTAAAGTTATTGCATCTGGTGTAAACGCTATTGCTATCGGTATGCAATCTCAAGCAACTGGTGAATCTGCTATCGCTGAAGGTCCTGGCTCTCGTGCAGCTGGCAAATATGGCGTTGCATTAGGTCGTACAACTAAAGCAAATGCTGAGGCTGCTACAGCTTTAGGTAATGCTGCTGAAGCTAATATTGCTAATGGTGTAGCTCTTGGTTCTTCTTCTGTTACAACAACAGATAAAGGTGTTGTAGGTTATAACCCATCTGATCCTCATGAACGTAAATATACTCGTTTGACTGGCAACGTACAAACAGCTACTACAGCTGCTGTATCTATCGGTAATGGTAGTACATTGACTCGTCAATTGACTGGTCTAGCTGCTGGTACTGCGGATACTGACGCTGTTAACGTGGCTCAATTGAAAAACGTTGGTGTTGCTGTGACTGGTAATACTGGTTCCAGTGATTTCTTGGCTGATGGCGGTAAATTAAACGTGATTGGCGAAGGTCGTGTATCTACTGTAGCGGCTCATGATGGTCAAAAAGATTCCAAAATCACTGTAAGCTTTGATGACAAAGGCATGGTGAAAGCTGGTAAAAACGTTACAGTTGATGAAAAAACTGTAGATGGTCGTACTACTTACACAATCAACGCTGCTGACACAGCAGCTAAATATGACTTCTTAACAAACGCTACAGCGAACGGTGGTAAATTAGATGGTACTGCTACAGCAACTAAAGTTGAAAGCGGTCAAACTGTTAACTACGCAGCTGGTAAGAACTTAACAGTTAAACAAGATATTGAAACATCTCTTGGCCAACAAACATACACATATTCCTTGAACAAGGATCTTAAAGAAATTACATCCATCACTAACAATGGTGGCCCTACAATGCACTTTGGTGGTGACAATATCAGCATCACTGGTGGCAACCTAGATCTTGGTGATAACAACATCACTAACCTTAAATCTGGTGGCGATGTAATCAACAATGCTGCTAACATTGGCGACGTTATCCGTATTTCTAAAGCGAATGACTTGCACGTAGCTCCTACAGCAGGCACTAATAACAATGTGGCTGAATACACTGTAGATGCTAATAAAAAGGTTACATTAACTTACCAAGATGGTAATGGTAAAACTGTAAATGGGCCTAAAGCAGTTATCGACTTGAGCGGTTTGAAAACTGGCGATATGAGCTCTTTCAACGTGAAATCTACTGCTACAGAAGGTAAAGTGGCACAAGGTTCTGCTGGCGTTCAAGAAATCCGTGACGGCAAAACTGTGGAAATGCAAGCCGGCAAAAACATGACCATTAAACAAACTAATAATAATGGTAATGCAGCTGTTGAATTTGCATTGAATAAAGACATCGATTTGACTCCAGATGGGTCTATCAAAATCGGTGACACTAACATTACTGATAATGGTTTGACTATTAACGGTGGTCCATCCATTACTAAAACTGGCATCAACGCTGGTGGTTTGAACATTACTAATGTAAAAGCTGGCGTAAATGATAACGATGCAGTTAATGTTAGCCAATTGAAACAAGTTCGTGCTGACGAACGTCACATTAAACCAGGTGAATACGCAGTTGATAACAACGGTAAAGTAACTATGACATACCTTGATGGTAACAACAAAGACGTTCCTAATGAAACTGCTGTTATCACAGGTATTGCTAAACAAGATCTTTCCAACATTAACAATGGTGGTAAGACTGTAATTAAAAACCTTGCTAAAGAAGCTATCGACATGGAAAACGGTAAGAACACAACTGCTTCTCACCGTGACGTAAATGGCGTTAAAACTTTCAAAGTAGACGTTGAAGGTGATTTAACTGACATTACATCCATCACTAATAAAGCTGGCGACGGCAAAGTTGTATTCGGTGGTAACCAAACTGTAAACGTAGCAGGCGATCACAACATTAACTTGAATGCTAAAGTTGGTGACATCACTGGTTTAACTAACGTAACTTTGGATGCCCCTGACTTCGCTAAAAAAGGTCGTGCTGCTACTGAAGAACAATTGAACATTGTTAATAACAAGTTCAATAACACAGTTGGTTTGACTGGTAACACAGGCGCTACTGATCTTCAAAAATTGAACAAACAAGGCGGCTTGAGCTTTGGTGTAGTTGGTGCTAACAATGGTGAGTACATTAAAACAACTGCATCCGGTAGCAATGTAGTAGCTGACTTATCCGACAGCGCTAAAAATAAATTGAACAGCACTGTTGTAGTAGAAGGTAAAAATGCTGCGAAAGTAACAAGCAATGTAATTCAAAATGCAGATGGCAGCACAAAAACTGTATATACTGTAGATGTTAACAACGTAAAACCTACTGCAGCTTCTACTGAAAAAGTACAAGCTAAAGCAGATGTAGCTGGTTCTAGCGACAAAAACATCGCTAAAGTTGCACCTAAAGCTGGTGAAAACTTCGGTGATGCAGGCGCAACTTACGAAGTAAACGTATCCCGTAACGACGTAAAAGACGCAGCTCGTGAAGCAGTAACTGTAAATACTACAAACACAACTAACAACCCTATCACTGTTACACCTGTACAAGATGAAGCAAATCATAACACTACATACCAAGTAACATTCGATGGCAACAAAGCTGCTAAACAAATTCCTTTGACTTACAAAGCGAATGGCCAAAATGCTCAAACAGTTACATTGGATAAAGGTTTGAACTTCACAAACGGTAAAAATACAACAGCCTCTGTAGATGCTGAAGGCGTTGTTAAATACGATGTGAATAAAGATTTAGTTAATATCAATTCCATTTCCAATACTACAAATGGTCCAAAAATGGAATTTGGTCCTAACTCCATTAACATCACAAATGGCCCTATCAACATGGGTGACCAAAACATTACTAACCTTAAATCTGGTGGCGATGTAGTGAATAACGCTGCTAACATCGGCGACGTAACTCGTATTTCTAAAGCTAACGACTTGCACATTGCTCCAACATCTTCTAACCGTCAAGGTGAAACTACTACATCTTACGCTTATGATGCAGCAAGCAAATCTGTTACATTGAAATATAACGATGGTAACGGTGCTAACCAATCTGGTACAGTGGCGAAAATCGACTTGTCCGGTTTGGCTGATCAAATCAAAGACGGTTATTCCTTCTCCACTGACGCTAAAGGTAATGTAGTTGGTAACCATGCTGTTACACCTGTAGCAAATGGTAAAACTGTTTCTTATGCAGCAGGTAAAAACCTAACTGTTGCTCAAAATATTGATAATGCAACTGGTGAACATACTTACACATATGCATTGTCCAATGATGTTGATTTAACACCAAATGGTTCCTTGAAAATTGGAGATACAATTCTCAACAATGGTGGCTTAACAATTACAGGCGGCCCATCCGTTACTAAGACTGGCATCAACGCTGGTAACTTGAACATTACTAATGTGAAAGCAGGCGTAAACGACACTGATGCAGTTAACGTAAAACAATTAAAAGATGCTCGTACAGTAGTAACTTCTAACGATAAATCCGTAACAGTTAATAAAACTGAAAACGGTAACCAAGTTACTTACGACTTACATGTAGCTCCAGGTGCGGCACAATCCGTATGGAATGTGAAATCCACTGGTAACACAACTGCTGACTCTGAAGCAGCTGCAAAAACTATCACTGATGGTAAAACAGTTGAAATGGCAGCAGGCAAAAACTTGACTGTAAAACAAACTAGCAACGAAGACGGCGCTAAAGTTGAATACGGTTTAGCTGGTGACTTGACTAACATCAAGACTATTAAAAACGAAGGTCCTGCTACTTTCACAATCGGCGGCAACGAATTCAAATTCGATGGCGGCAATGTGAACATGGGCGATAATAACATCACTAACCTTAAATCTGGTGGCGATGTGATCAATAACGCAGCTAACATTGGCGACGTTAAACGTATCTCCAAAGCTAACGACATTCATATCAAAGACAAAACATACACAGTGAACGCTGATAAAACAGTTACATTGGAATATGTTGATGGCAATGATAATGCAGTGAACAAAACAGCTAAGATCGACTTGAGCAACTTGCCAACAGGCGATAAAGCTGCTGTTGAAAGCGTTGTTAAAAAATCTGCTGCTGCAGGCGACACTAACATCGCTGATATCACTGTAGCTGACGGCAAACAAACTGGTGATGCAAATGCTAAATACGAAGTAAATGTTTCCCGTAATGCTGTTAAAGATGCAGCTCGTGAAGCAGTTACTGTAAATACTACGAACACTACTAACAACCCTATCACTGTTACACCTGTTCAAGATGAAACAAACCATAACACAACTTATACAGTAACATTTGATGGCGATAAAGCTGCTAAACAAATTCCTTTGACATACAAAGCGAATGGCTCTAACGACCAAAAAGTTACATTGGATAAAGGTTTGAACTTCACTAATGGTTCCAACACAACAGCTTCCGTAGCTGCTGATGGCGTAGTTAAATACGATCTTAACAACAACGTAAACTTGACTCCATCTGGTTCCTTAACTATTGGTGATACTGTTGTTAATAACGGTGGCTTAACTATTTCCGGTGGCCCATCTGTTCTTAAAACTGGTATCAACGCTGGTAACTTGAACATTACTAATGTGAAAGCTGGCGTAAACGATACTGATGCAGTTAACGTTAAACAGTTGAAAGATTCTCGTACAGTAGTAACTTCCAACGATAAATCCGTAACAGTTAACAAAACTGAAAACGGTAACCAAGTTACTTACGACTTGCATGTAGCTCCAGGTGCTGCACAATCCACATGGAATGTGAAATCCTCTGGTAATACAACTGCTGATTCCGAAACAGCTGCAAAAACTATCTCTGATGGTAAAACAGTTGAAATGGTAGCAGGTAAAAACTTGACTGTTAAACAAACTAGCAACAATGACGGCGCTAAAGTTGAATACGCATTGTCCGATGACATCAAAGTTGGTAACGACGGTAAAGATGGCAAAGACGGCGTTGACGGCAAAATCGGCGTAAACGGTAAAGACGGCTCTGCTGTTGTGATCAACGGTAAAGACGGTTCTATCGGCTTGAATGGTAAAGACGGTAAAGATGGTCTTACTATTAAAGGCGCTAACGGTCAAGACGGCGTAGACGGTAAAAATGGTACTAACGGTATCACTCGTATCGTATACGAAGACAACAACAATAATAAACACGAAGTGGCTACTACTGATGACGGCTTGAAATTCACTGGTAATAACACTGACGTTGTAAACAAAAACAAATTGAACAGCCTTGTTAAAGTTCAAGGTGAAGGCGTAGATAAAACAACTTCTGCATCCTTCAAGAGCGCTTCTGGTAACATCAACGTAAAAGCTGATGGTACTGATACTCTCGAAGTTCAATTGAACAAAGATTTGAAAAACATCACTTCCATTAAAAACGATGGCCCTGCTACTTTCACAATCGGCGGCAACGAATTCAAATTCGATGGCGGCAACGTGAACATGGGTGACAACAACATCACTAACCTTAAATCTGGCGGCGATGTAATCGATAACGCAGCTAACATTGGCGACGTAACTCGTATTTCCAAAGCTAACGACTTACACATTGCACCAACTCAATCCAACCGTGCAGGTGAAACTACTACATCTTACTCTTATGATGCAGCAGACAAATCCGTTACATTGAAATACAACGATGGCAATGGTGCTAACCAAGCTGGTACAATCGCGAAAATCGACTTGTCTGGCTTAGCAGATCAAATTAAAGACGGCTACTCCTTCTCCACAGATGCGAAAGGCAATGTAGTTGGTAACCACGCTGTAACAGCAGTAGGCAACGGTAAAACTGTATCCTACGCAGCAGGCGATAATTTGACAATTACTCAAAATATCGATAATGCAACTGGTGAACAAACTTATACATATGCATTGTCTAATGACATCAAAGTTGGTAACGACGGTAAAGATGGTAAAGACGGTGTTGATGGTAAAATCGGCGTAAACGGTAAAGATGGTTCCGCTGTTGTAATCAACGGTAAAGATGGTTCCATCGGCTTAAATGGTAAAGACGGTAAAGATGGTCTTACTATGAAAGCTAAAGATGGTCAACCTGGTGTAAACGGTAAAGATGGTATCACTCGTATCGTATACGAAGATAACAGCAAGAATACACACGAAGTGGCTACATTGGATGATGGCATGAAATATGCTGGCGACGATGCACAAGGTACTGATAAATCCAAAGTTATCGCTAAGAAATTGAACGAAACTATGGACGTTGTTGGTGGTGCAGATAAGTCCAAATTGACTGACAATAACATCGGCGTGAACAACGTAGATGGCAAGTTGAAAGTTCAATTGTCCAAAGAAGTTAACTTGACTCCATCTGGTTCCTTAACAATTGGTGATACTAAGATCACTGATGGTGGTTTAGTAATCAACAATGGTCCTTCCATCACTAAAGGTGGCATTAATGCTGGTAACTTGAACATTACTAATGTGAAAGCTGGCGTAAATGACACTGATGCAGTTAACGTAAAACAATTGAAATCTGCTAAAACTGAAGTTGAAGCTGGTGATAACGTAACTGTAACATCTCGTGAAGGCGATAATGGCCAAACAATCTACAAAGTAAGCGCAACAGGTGTTAACCTTGGCGATGCTGAACTTAACTACACAGCTAACGGCGGTGCTAAACAAAAAGTTAAATTGTCTGAAGGCTTGAACTTCGTTGACGGCAATTACACTAAAGCTTCCGTTGATGCAAACGGTGTTGTTAAATACGACGTAACACTTGGTAAAGTGAAAGACGGCGAAGATGGCAAACCAGGCGTAGATGGTGACAATGGTATCGCAACAGTTAAAACTGTTGTAGATACAATCAACAACTCCGGTTGGAAAGGTGACGTTACTGGTAACACAGTAGGTGATCACAGTGCAACAATCGTAAAACCTGGCACAACTGTAAACTTTGGTGCAGGTAAAAACTTAACTGTTGAACAAATCGTTGATAAAGTAACTGGCAACCATACTTACAACTATGCATTGTCTGACGATATCAAAGTTGGTAATGATGGTAAAGACGGTAAACCAGGTGTTGACGGTAAGATCGGTGTAAACGGTAAAGACGGTTCTGCTGTTGTAATCAACGGTAAAGACGGCTCTATTGGCCTCAATGGTAAAGACGGTAAAGATGGTCTTACTATTAAAGGTGCTAACGGTCAAGACGGCGTAGACGGTAAAAACGGTACTAACGGTATGACTCGTATCGTTTACGAAGATAGCAACAACAATAAACACGAAGTTGCTACTACTGATGACGGCTTGAAATTCACTGGTAACAACGAAAGCGTTGTAAACAAAAACAAACTTAACTCCACAGTTAAAGTTAAAGGTGAAGGCGTTACTGAAGAGCAAGAAAAAACATTTGAATCTGCTGCAGGTAACATCGCTGTAACTGCTGATGGTAACGATACTTTGAACATTCGCTTGAATAAAAACATCAAAGGCATCGACTCCATCCAAACTAAGGAAATCCACTTAGGTACACCTGATAACTACACAACAATTAAGAAAGATGGAGACCGTATTAAATACGGTGACAAAACATTCGCTAACACTGACGATATCTGGACAATCCAAGCTAATGGCACAGATGTTCCAGCTAACGGCGGTAAAGTAAATGTTAAAGGTGCTGACGGTATCACAGTATCCAAATCTGCTAATGGCGAAATGACAATTAGCGGTACTGGCCTTGGTACAATGAACAGCTTCAACGTTAAATCTTCCGGTAATACTACTGCTGATTCTGAAACAGCAGCTAAGAAAATTACTGATGGTAAAACTGTTGAATTCTCCGGCGGTAAAAACCTCACTGTAAAACAAACTAGCGATGAAAATGGTGCTAAAGTAGAATATGCATTGAGCAACAATGTAGATCTTACTAATAAAGGTTCCGTAACAATTGGCGATACTAAGATCACTGATGGTGGCTTGGTAATTAACAATGGCCCATCTGTAACTAAAGACGGTATCAATGCTGGTAATAAACAAATTACTAACGTTGAAGACGGTGTAAACGACACTGATGCGGTTAACGTACGTCAATTGAAAGCAGCTAAAACTAACCTTGTTGACGGTCAAAACACTAAAGTGACTGGCGACGGTTCTAAAGCTAACCCTTACAAAGTTAATGTTGAAGGCGATTTGAACAAAATCACTTCCATCACTAACAACGAAGGCGATGGCAAATTAGAATTCAAAGGTGACCAAGTAGTTAACGTAGCTGGCGACAACACAATCAAGCTTGATGGTAAAACTGGTGATATCACTGGCTTAACTAACAAAACTCTTGATTCCGCTGACTTCGCAACTAAAGGTCGTGCCGCAACTGAAGAACAATTGAAACTTGTTCAAGAAGAAGCAGCTAAAAAATCTACTGAAAAAGTACAAGCTAAAGCTGATGCTAATAACATCGCTAAAGTAGCTCCTAAAGCTGGCGATACATTCGGTGCAGCTGGTGCAACATACGAAGTATCTGTAGATAAAAATGACGTTAAAGACGCAGCTCGTGAAGCAGTTACTGTAACAGGTGACAACAAAGCGATCACTGTAGACGTTCAACCAAATGCTACTAACCATACAACTAACTACCAAGTTAACTTCAATGGTAAAGAAGCAGCTAAGCAAATTCCATTGACTTATAAAGAAAATGGTGGCAACGCTAGAACAGTAATGTTATCTGACGGTTTAGACTTCTCTAATGGTGTAAATACTACTGCTCACACTGATGCAAACGGTAAAGTATCCTTCGACGTAAAAGGTGACCTCACTAACATCACTTCCATTTCCAATAACTCCAATGGTCCTAAAGTATCCTTCGGTGGCGATACTGTAAACATCACTGGTGGTAACCTCAACATGGGTGGAAACAAAATCACTAATGTTCAACGTGGCACTAATGATACAGATGCAGTAAACGTTAAACAATTGAAAGACTCCCGTACTACATTGACATCTGATGATCAATCCGTAGTATTGAAGAAAACTGAAACTGCTGATGGTGGTTTAAACTATGACCTTTCCGTAAAAGGCGCAGTTGACCCACGTGTTGATCAATTGAACGAAGAAATCGGCCGTGTAGGTGCTCAAGGTGCAGCATTGTCCGCATTGAAACCTATGCAATACGATCCATTGGAACCAACTCAAATCATGGCTGGTTACGGTAACTACCGTGGTAACTCCGCGATTGCAGTGGGCGTAGCTCATTACAAAAACGAGTCCACAATGTTCCATGGCGGCTTGTCCTGGGCTGGCGGTTCTAGCCACATGATGGCAAACGCTGGTGTAACTTGGAAAGTTGGTAACAGAGATGCTGAAGCAGCTGTAGCAGACCGCTACCGCAAAGGCCCTATCAGCTCTGCATACGCAGTACAAACTGAAATGGCAGCAATGAAAGCTCAAAACGCCGGATTAAAAGGTGAAGTATCTGACTTGAAATATGAAAACGAACAAATTAAAGCTCAAAACGCTGGTCTACAAAGTGAAGTAGAAGTATTGAAAGCTCAAATGGCTGCAATGATGGCGAAAATGGGTATGTAATTAGTTACACTTTCAGAAAACTTTCAAAAAACTAGGAATCTAATCCTAGGTATGGATACAACTGGTAAGGGTTCCCTCGGGAGCCCTCATCCAGCACATTAATTCGACTATGAAAAGAGGAATAGATATGAAAAAATCTACAATGCTTGCTTTCACAGCGGCACTTTTAATGAGCGCAGCATCCATCACTGGTCACGCAGCAAGCGCACCAACATACGATGATAACTTGATCTTGCCAAACCCTGCATCTGCACCTGGTTTGAGCAATGTTGTATTGGTACCTGTGGCTAGCCCACAAGTAGTACAATCTCTTCATGATTATGTGAAAGCATGGGAAAATGCTGAACAAAAAATCGCGTTAGCAAAAGCTAAACGCGACAATCATGAACAATTGACTAAAGCTGATAAAAAATGGTTGCATTCTAAAGATAAACATAACTATGCTGATTACTTCCGTACACATTCTTTAGGTCGTGTACATGGCTTTGAAACAGCTTTAAATTGGAACGGTGAAAACCGCAACAAAAATGAATACGAATACTTTGAAACACCTAAATACAATGAAAAAGATGGCTTCGTAAATAGCTATGGTTACAACGTATTGCGTGGTATGGTAGATCGTGTTAACGAAGTTGTACAAAAACAAAAACAAGTAGGCGGTCCTATGACTGACGACGAAGCACAAGCATTAGAAGATGCAATCTTGGATATCCTTGCGCAAGAGCAAGAACATGTATCTAACGAAGAACTTCGTCACTACATGAACGAAACAATTTGGTTCGCTGCTAAAGAAACAGTTAAAAACAAAGCAAGCGAAGAACCAACTGCTACTGATGAGCACGTAGTAGACCTTCGCAAAGCTATCAACGAACCAATGGGTAGCAATGACTACAACAAAGTTGATTTGCGCAGTGCAATTCAACAATAAATGATATCTATAGTAATGTAGGTATTGTAGCCTTTTCTTCTCTCGTTAAAAGGCTTAGTTGATCTCTAATACATACTGATGATATATGATGTATCCCTTACATACACATATATCTAAAATGACACATTGGCCCTTATATTGAGTTTATGAGGGCCCTATACCCTGGACCCCCGACTAGGGAACACAAATCCTTATTAAACAACGCCATCTGGTTGGATGGCGTTGTTTTTATTTTTATAATAACTAAAAAAATATAGTAGCTTTATATAATATATATACTATATAAAGGTAAAATAAGAGGAATATGATACGTGATAAGGGTAATATAATATGAGATAAGGATAATATAATACGTGGAAATAAATATCCATATTGATGAGGGTATAGACCAGGTACTAAAACAAGACTTATAAATGCCTAAAATAGTAAACTAACGATATATTAATCCAATTGCATGGTATTAGTATATTTATATAACTAATAAATACAATATATAGTATGATAAGAATAGGAATATACTATATAAAGAGATATAGAAAAAAGTTTGTAAAATTTTAAAATTAGGGGTTGCGCCCCTCGGTTCTTTGTACTATAATAGCTATACAGTCGTTCGAAGCGACTGTTTATTAGTTAGCAAACACTAGATAAAATCTATGTTTGTTGATAATCGTTTTAGAATAAAAATGTAATTCCTGGTTCAAACAGAAATTACAAAATTCTAAAAAAGATTATAAAAAAGGTGTTGACATGAAAGTGACAACATGTTATTATAATCTAGTCGCCAGTTGGTGAAACACTTTGAAAGAAAGTGCTTCAAAGCTAGATAAAATCTAGTTTAGCTGGTACAGATCTTTGAAAACTGAACAATGATAGGTAATCAATCAATACGATTGAACATATGCCAGAGTGCGGGTTTTGACAAAGTCAAAACCAACCATAATTCAAAGTTACTTAAATGTAACGAC
>OIFG01000180.1_pt1 | contig 30471 bp, 29 predicted proteins | sample 1582031 | NCBI WGS metagenome assembly OIFG01 (sample SAMN07501051, study PRJEB24779) | human gut metagenome | isolation source: stool | host: human infant | place: USA: Pittsburgh, PA | reverse complement strand
TGCATCCGTAGCTCAGCTGGATAGAGTACTCGGCTACGAACCGAGCGGTCGGAGGTTCGAATCCTCCCGGATGCACCATCTTCTCCGAGATAGCAGATAAACTGTTGTTTCATGTTCTGCGAGATAATCGCGAGCACCAGGGAGAATAGAGTTGCTTTAGCAACGACCCGCAGGGCAAGGCGCAGCCGAGTAATCCTCCCGGATGCACCATCTTCTTCCGCATTGTTTATTCCTTCGACGTTCCGTCAGCAATCACCTTCTCTGTCAGCGACAAAAACCATCATTTACGATAAAGTAATGCTTTGTAATCCTTTTGCGAGAGCACGATGTACGCACAGTATGACGGTTTGATCTTCGATATGGATGGCACCATCCTGGACACTGAGCCAACGCATCGTAAAGCCTGGGCTGATGTCCTCGGCCGTTACGGAATGCGTTTCGACTTACAGGCCATGATTGCTCTCAACGGATCGCCTACCTGGCGTATTGCGCAGGCCGTGATTGAACTGAATCAGGCCGATCTCGACCCCCATCTGCTCGCGCGTGAAAAAACCGATGCGGTAAAAGCGATGCTGTTAGATACCGTGCGCCCTTTGCCATTAATCGAGGTGGTAAAAGAGTGGCACGGACGTCGGCCAATGTCGGTCGGGACGGGCAGTGAGAGCGCGATCGCAGAGGCATTACTCAACCACCTTGGCCTGCGCCGCTACTTTTCTGCGGTTGTCGCGGCCGATCATGTTAAAAATCACAAGCCCGCCCCGGACACCTTCCTGCTGTGTGCAGAGCTGATGGGTGTCCCCGCTGCCAGGTGCGTCGTGTTTGAAGATGCCGACTTCGGTATTCAGGCGGCGCACGCTGCCGGCATGGACGCAGTGGACGTTCGCTTACTGTGAGTGACTTGCTGTCACTGTCCTCATTATTCGCCAGCAGTTTTTTAAGCGCCACGCTCCTGCCGGGAAATTCGGAAGTGGTACTGGTGGCGATGCTGTTGTCCGGCGTAAGTCAGCCCTGGTTGCTTGTGTTAATAGCAACAATGGGTAATAGCTTTGGAGGGCTGACTAACGTTATTCTTGGGCGATTCTTTCCGCTACGCAAAACGTCGCGCTGGCAGGAAAAGGCAGTCGGCTGGCTAAAACGCTATGGCGCTGCCACGCTGTTATTAAGCTGGATGCCGGTAATCGGTGATTTACTGTGCCTGCTGGCGGGATGGATGCGCATCTCCTGGGGGCCTGTGCTCTTTTTTTTATGCCTGGGCAAGGCGCTGCGCTACGTTCTCGTGGCAGTGGTGACGATGCAGGGCATGACGTGGTGGCACTAATTGGACTGTTTGTGACCATGAACCATTACAATTATGCTAAATAAAATGATTTTGACAGGCGGGAGGTCGAATTGATCCCGGACGTATCACAGGCACTGGCCTGGCTGGAAAACCACCCTCAGGCTCTGAAGGGTATTCAGCGTGGTCTTGAGCGCGAAACGCTGCGCGTAAACGCGGATGGCAGTCTTGCAACGACGGGCCATCCACAGGCGTTGGGTTCCGCGCTGACCCATAAGTGGATCACTACTGATTTCGCTGAAGCGCTGCTTGAGTTCATTACGCCAGTTGATGGCGATATTGACCACATGCTGAAGGTTATGCGAGATATTCACCGCCACAGCGCCCGCAATCTGGGTGACGAACGCATGTGGCCGCTCAGCATGCCTTGCTATATCGAACAGGGCCAGGACATCGAACTGGCGCAGTATGGCACCTCTAACGTTGGTCGTCTGAAAACCCTCTATCGTGAAGGGCTGAAGAACCGCTATGGCGCACTGATGCAGACCATCTCTGGGGTGCATTATAACTTCTCGCTGCCGATGGCATTCTGGCAGGCGAAGTGCGGCGAGACGGACAAAGAGGCCATTTCAGCAGGCTATTTCCGCCTGATCCGTAACTACTATCGCTTTGGTTGGGTCATCCCATATCTGTTCGGCGCATCGCCGGCGATTTGCTCCTCTTTCCTGCAGGGCAAACCCACCACGCTGCCGTTTGAGAAGACTGACTGCGGTATGTATTACCTGCCGTACGCCACCTCTCTGCGTCTCAGCGACCTGGGATATACCAATAAGTCGCAAAGCAATCTCGGAATTACGTTTAACGACTTGCACGAGTATGTGGCAGGATTGAAGCGGGCGATCAAAACGCCATCGGAAGCGTACAGCGACATCGGACTTGAGAAAGACGGTAAACGCCTGCAAATCAACACCAACGTATTGCAGATCGAAAACGAACTGTACGCGCCGATCCGGCCAAAACGTGTCACCCGCAGCGGCGAGACACCGTCAGACGCTCTGCAACGCGGCGGTATTGAGTACATCGAAGTGCGTTCTCTGGATATCAACCCGTTCTCACCGATTGGTGTGGATGAGCAGCAGGTACGCTTCCTCGATCTGTTTATGGTCTGGTGCGTGCTGGCCGATGCGCCGGAGATGAGCGCTGACGAACTGCTCTGCACCCGCACCAACTGGAACCGGGTCATCCTCGAAGGGCGCAAGCCTGGCCTGACGCTGGGCATCGGGTGTCAAACGGCGCAGTTCCCGTTACAGCAGGTGGGTAAAGATCTGTTCCGCGACCTTAAACGTGTCGCCCAAACGCTGGACAGCGTGTACGGTGGCGAAGCGTATCAGCAGGTGTGTGACCAGCTGGTCGAAAGCTTTGATAACCCTGAGCTGACGTTCTCGGCGCGTATTCTGCGTTCGATGATCGATCAGGGGATTGGCGGCACCGGTCGTGCGCTTTCGGCGGAGTATCGGGATATGCTGCGACAGGAGCCGCTGGAAGTATTAAGCGAAGCCGAGTTTGCTGCGGAGCGCGATGCGTCCGTGGTGCGTCAGAGTGAGATTGAAGCGGCGGATACCGAGTCGTTTGAAGCGTTTCTGGCGAAACAGGCCTGACAGAAAAGAAAAAGGCCACATCGCTGTGGCCAAAATAACATCTCTGAAGAACAGGGATGATGATAACAAATGCGCGTCTTTCATATAGTCAGACTCGCGTTGAACAGAAGAGTTCATTTTTTTATAAAAAAATCACTATCGGAGGTGACGTATGCCGTTATTAGATAGCTTTACTGTCGACCATACCCGTATGGAAGCACCTGCTGTACGCGTTGCGAAGACCATGCATACCCCGCACGGCGACACGATCACTGTATTCGACCTGCGTTTCTGCGTACCGAACCAGGAAGTCATGCCAGAGAAAGGCATCCACACCCTGGAGCACCTATTTGCAGGTTTCATGCGCGATCACCTGAACGGGAATGGCGTTGAGATCATCGATATCTCGCCGATGGGCTGCCGCACCGGCTTTTATATGAGCCTGATTGGTGTGCCGGAAGAGACGCGTGTCGCCGATGCCTGGAAAGCAGCGATGGCCGACGTGCTGAAGGTCAAAGAGCAGAACCAGATCCCGGAACTGAACGTTTACCAGTGTGGCACATACCAGATGCACTCCCTGGAAGAAGCCCAGGAGATTGCACGTCAAATTCTTGAGCGTGACGTTCGCGTTAACAGCAACGAAGAGCTGGCGCTGCCAAAAGATAAACTGCAGGAACTGCACATCTAGCCACAAGGCAGTTGCGGGAATCGCGAGCATAAAAAAACGGATCTGCATGCAGATCCGTTTTTGTTTTCAGGCAGGCGACTCAGTGCGCGCCTCCGCCTCCGCCACCCGCCCCAAACGGCGGTTTAGCGAACCAGATCAGCCCCAGCAGCACAATGAACACCCCAGCCGATAGCCAGAAGATCTCATTGGCGGAGATTATCAGCCCCTGAGCGGTGATCTGCTGGGCTATCCAGCCTGAAGCCTGCTGCTCGGACATACCCATCCCCTGCAGCTGGCTGTAGACCTCCTGCGCCTGCGGATTAAACACGTTCACCGATTCTGTCAGCTGCGCGTGGTGCAACGACTCGCGGTTAGTCCACATGGTGGTGGTCATCGACGTACCGATAGAACCCGCCAGCGTACGCATAAAGTTCGACAGACTGGAGGCCGCCGCCATCCGTTCCGGCGGCAGGCCGGAGAGGGTGATGGTGGTCAGAGGCATAAAGAAGCACGCCACCGCAAAGCCCTGAATGAACTGCGGCCACGCGGAGGCACCAAAGTCCATGCCCGGCTCAAAGGTATAGGCACGCCAGTAGAAGCACACCGCATACATAATGAAGCTGAAGGTCACCAGCCGACGCATATCGAGCTTATGGGCGAAACGGCCGATGATCGGTGACAGCAGGACCGGGATCACTCCGACCGGTGCTGACGCCAGCCCTGCCCAGGTGGCGGTGTAGCCATATACCTCCTGCAACAGCTGCGGCAGCAGAACAATCGCGCCGAAGTAGAGCATGTAGGCAAGGCTGATACACAAGCAGCCTATGGTGAAGTTGCGCGACTTAAACAACGACAGATCGACTATCGGGTTATCATCCGTCAGCTCCCAGACAATCAGGAAGCTTAGCGCCACCACCGCCACGACCGTCAGGACGATGATCTCCTGCGAGGCGAACCAGTCCAGCTCTTTCCCGCGGTCGAGCATGATCTGCAGGCTGCCGATGCCGAGCACCAGCAGTGCCAGCCCCACGCCATCAATACGCCGTTGCTCGGTGCGGGTTTCGCGGCCACGCAGCGATTGCAGGGTCAGCAATACCACCACCGCGCCAATCGGCACGTTGATAAAGAAGATCCAGCCCCAGTGATAGTTATCGCTGATATAGCCGCCCAGAATTGGGCCGCAGATCGGGGCGACAATCACCGTCATCGACCACAGCGCCAGCGCGATAGACCGTTTGGCTGGCGGATAGTTGTTGAGGAGCAGACTTTGCGACAGCGGGATCAGCGGCCCGGCAACGATCCCCTGAATCACGCGGAAGAAGATCAGCATGGTCAGGCTGCTGGACACCCCGCACGCCCAGGAGGCGATGACAAAGGCGGTGGTGGACCAGAGGAACAGCTTCACTTCCCCGACGCGCTTTGCCAGCCAGCCGGTGATCGGAATGGAGATCGCATTCGCCACCCCGAACGAGGTGATTACCCATGTCCCCTGGCTCAGGGAAGAGCCAAGGTTCCCGGCGATGGTCGGGATCGCCACGTTGGCGATGGTGGAGTCCAGCACCTGCATGAAGGTCGCCAGCGACAGCGCAATGGTCATGATGACCAGTTGCGCGCCTTCCAACGGTTTGTGCGGTTTTTGCTGTTGCATAACGCTCACCTTTGGATTAACCGGCGTTCGCCTTCACGATCTCATCGATCAGCTTATTCACAGGCTCAAGGCTGATCTCGCGGGCATTACTTTCGTAAGCCGGGTTAGAACGGGCCTGGTTCGCCAGCATCTGACCGTCGCGGTTCGCGGTATCGACCGTGACCAGCGTGGAGAGGCCAATACGCAGCGGATGATCCGCCAGCTGTTTCTCATCCAGCTCGATACGCACCGGCAGACGCTGTACCACTTTGATCCAGTTTCCGGTGGCGTTCTGCGCAGGCAGCAGGGAGAAGGCGCTGCCGGTACCCATATCCAGCCCGACAACTTTACCGGTGTATTTCACCTCGTCGCCGTAAATATCGCTGACGATCGTTGCGCTCTGGCCGATACGCATATGCGCCAGCTGCGTCTCTTTGAAGTTAGCATCCACCCACAGGTTGGTCGCGGGCACGACCGCCATCAGCGGGGTTGAGGAGCTAATCTGCGCGCCAGGCTGCACCGAGCGACGGGACACGTAGCCGGTCATCGGGCTGACAATTTTGGTTCGCTGCAGCGCCAGCCAGGCATTGCGCACTTCCGTCGCCGCCTGTTTCACCGCAGGTTGTTGATCGAGGGTCGTATCCAGCACCATCGCCTGGTTAGCGTTATATTGCTGAACAGAGACATCCAGCTGGGCCTGCGCGCTGGCAACCGCGTCACGGGCGTGTTGCAACTCTTCACGGCCAATCAGGTTAGCGTTACCGAGTGGAACACGACGATTGAAATCGGTCTGCGCCTGGGCGAGGGCGGTTTTCTGCACATTGATACTGGCCTGCAGCTGTTTGCTGTTGATCATCAGCTGACGGGTCTGACGCACGCTCGAGGCCAGCTCGGTCTGCGCTTTTTCAAACGCCTGCTGGGCGTCGGTCGGATCCAGCGTGACCAGCACGTCGCCTTTTTGCACAAAGTCGGTATTGTCAGCCCAGACTTTCGTCACGCTGCCCGACACCTGCGCCATAATCTGAACCTGGTTCCCTGCCACGTACGCATCATCCGTCTCTTCAGTATGACGCAGTACTAAAAACCAATAGATCCCATATGCCACGGCAATGATAATAAAGAGCAAGGTCAGCAGCAGAAGGGCGCGCTTGCGTTTGCCTTTCTTCTTGTTGACCGGTTGCTGCGGGGTTGTGTTCTCCGCATTTGCGCTCATGATTTTCTCCACGATCTTATTATTTCACATCGGCTGAGCCGACCTGTTATCAGAAAGGCCAGCACTGTGATGTGCTGGCCTGTCGGTTTTCTTATGAATCTGGATTTTTGGAGCGTGTCGTCGCGTTAGCGTAGCGCCTCAAGAACGGCGCCATCTTCATCCATCTGGTCCAGACGGGTGAGAAGCTTGCGGGTGATATGCTCGAGCTGCTCTTTCTCGGTACCACTTAAAGACGACCAGAGTTGATGCAGGCAGTTGTGCTGAGGTGGAAGCACCTCACGCAGGAATTCGTGACCTTTCTCGGTCAGTTGCAGATGCAGACAACGGCGGTCGTTATCGCTTTCACGGCGTTCAATCCAGCCGCGTTTTTCCAGCTCATCGGCAATACGGGTTACATTGGTACGAGACGAACCCAGGGCGCAACTCAGCTCGGAAGGCTGGATGCTGTGATTCTCCTGAGATTCCAGCGTAATCAACGCCATAAACAACGTCTCGTTAATCCCTTGAGCTTTCAGCATCTTATTGCGATTTTCCAGCAGCTTGCCCTGCATGTGCATGCAGAGACGGGTTAACAGGATCTCCTGATAAGGGAAATCTGCGTAGCGACTGGCGCGAAACTTAAGCATTTGTTCAATGGGCGTAAACGAACTATCCATTTGGGCATAACCTCATTAATTACAGCCGATATAGTAACGACAGTGACAAATAATGTAAATGAATTATTTGTGCGACTAAAATCCATCAGACAAATTTCACCGTCATCAAGAGCCGGGTAGATCCGTGACCCGGTAAGCACAGAAAAGAGGAGGGAGCACTGGCAAAACGGGGATGGGTCTTCGGGCGTAAGTTATTCATGCGGTATTCTAATATATTACCCACATAAAAATTTCCAGAATAAATGATTCCAGTCACCATAACAGACTGAGGGGTTCCTTAACACCCTAAGAAACCCCAAACTTATGTAAACCTTATTGAATAGCGTCCTGACGATGGTAGCCGCGCCACCAGACCAGCAGATTAAGGATAGCCATAACTGCCCCAACTGCACATACGCCCGCCCAGCCTGCATGCTGCCACGCCGAGGCTGAGATGAGCGACCCGGCGGCCCCACCGATGAAGTAGCTGGTCATGTAGCCCGCCGTCAGGCGGTTACGGGCCTCCGGCTTGACGCGGTAAATCACGGTCTGGTTGGTGATATGCACCCCCTGCACGGTGAGGTCCAGCACCAGAATGCCGACAATCAGCGCCAGCACCGAGACATGCCCGTACCAGATCGCCGCCCAGGAGAGCAACAGCAGGACCAGACTGGCGGTCGTGGTAATGTGCGACTTGCCCTTATCCGCCAGACCCCCCGCCGGACGTGCGCCCAGCGCTCCGGCCGCGCCCGCCAGGCCGAACAGGCCAATCATCCCTTCGGAATAGTTAAACGGCGGGGCGGCCAGCAGAAAGGCCATTGAAGTCCAGAGGATGCTGAAGTTAGCGAAGGTAAAACAACCCAGCAGCGCCCGGGTACGCAGCAGTTTATCGTGTGTGAACAGACTAAAAACGGACCCCAGCAGCTGAGGGTAGTTGAGGTGGGTTTCAGACTTCACCTTCGGCAGGCCGCGCCACAGGGCGAGGGCCATCACCACCATCAGCACCGACGCCACCCAGTACACGGTGCGCCAGCCGCCGATGCCCGCCAGCAGACCTGCAACGGTACGTGCCAGCAAAATCCCCATCAACAAGCCGCTCATAATGGTGCCGACCACTTTGCCGCGTTTTTCCGGCGAGGCGAGAGTGGCCGCGAGCGGCACCAGGATCTGCGCCACCACCGAGAACAGGCCGGTCAGGGCGGTGCCGAAGATCATCATCGCCAGCGACTGGCTGGATGCGGTGATCAACATCCCGCCAGCGGCCAGCAGGGTCATGGAGACAATCATGGCCCGGCGTTCGAACATATCCCCCAGCGGGACGAGGAACAGCAGGCCAACGGCATACCCCAGCTGCGCGGCGGTAACGATAAAACCGGCCGAGCTGGCAGACAGCGAAAAGTTACGCGCGATGGTTTCCAGCAGAGGCTGGGCGTAATAGTTACTGGCGACCGCCAGACCGGTTGCCACGGACATCAGAAGAATAAGTGCGGGGCTAAGCCCCTGAGTCGATTTTGTCATTAGGTTTTTGAAATCATTAGTTGAGTGATTATTTTTTCAGAAAACATAATAACGGATGAATAAGAAAGGAGGAGAACTGGTGAGTGATGGATTGTGCGGTTTGGGCTTCCCCCTCATTCCGGTCTTTCTTTCAGAGGAGAGAAGGTGTTCAGGCTCCCTCTCCATTCAAAGGAGAGAAGGTATTCAGGTTCTCTCTCTTCAGAGGAGAAAAGGTGTTCAGATTCCCTCTCCCTTCAGAGGTTAGAAGATACTCAGATACCCTCTCCCCTGAGGGAGGAGGGTAATCAAGTTCCCTCTCCCCTCAGGGGAGAGGGTTAGGGTGAGGGGAAACCGCGCGCACTTACTTCTGCGCTGCAAGCGCCTCTTTTACCCACGCATCAAACTGCTGCTGGTGGGCTTTGATCCAGCCATCAACGTGACCCTGAACATCGGCCTCAGACGATTTGCCCGCATGCATCATCGCGTTCTGGGCGTTGATATCCGCCAGCGGCAGCTTCATTACCGAGAACAGCTTCGCTGCGGCCGGGTTTTTCTCAGCCCAGGCTTTGTTCGCAACGATGTGCATGGTGTTAACCGGGAAGCCATAGTTCATGCCGTTCGGCAGTTTGGTATCGATATCCTTCTGCTCGCCTGGCAGAGAGGAGAACGGCACCTGCAGCCACACCACATCTTTACCTGGCTTCAGCACGTCGCTGACCCAGTACGGCGTCCAGGTGTAATAGATGACCGGCTTGCCTTCCTTAAAGCGGGCAATGGTATCGGCCATCATTGCCGAGTAGTTACCGTGGCTGACATCCACGGTTTTGGCCAGGTCGAAGGCTTTGTTCTGGTGGTTAATCACCGCCTCACAGCCCCAGCCCGGGGAACAGCCCATCATGTCGGCTTTGCCGTCACCATTGGTATCAAACAGTTTGGCAATCTTGGGATCTTTCAGCTGTTCGATGTTGGTGATGTGGTACTGATCCGCGGTTTTCTTGTCGATCAGATAACCCTGTGCCGCACCGGAAACGAACGTCCCTTCACGGTAGAATTTCTTATCACCGCCCGCCGCGGCGTACATATCGTCATGCAGCGGCTGCCAGTTCACGGCAGTAAAGGTGGCATCGCCGGAGGCAATCGAGGTATAGCCCACGTTGTAATCCACTTCGCTGGGCTTATTGACGGTATAACCCAGCTTCTCCAGCGCCCGGCTAACCAGCCCGGTCTGGAACGACTCTTCGGAGATGGTGCTCTGTACCGGTTGCACGGTAATGCCTTTGCCAGGCAGTTCAGCGGCGAATGTGCCGGTAGAGACAAAGGTGGCAAACGCTGTGGCAAAAATTACGCTATGTCGCATCGTTGTTCCTTATTTTAGAAATGTACCCGTCATCATTTACGTTGCAGGTGCGTTGGCTCTGATCGCTTACCCCAGCCACAGCGTGATCTGTGTGCCTGGGGATTCGCTCTCTGGCCGCCTTCCTGCAACCCGAATTATTTAGGGAAAAAACGGGTGATTAACCCGACAGGGCCGGTGGTATACCAGCGACGGTTGCCGCGACTGCGTGAATCACGACCGACAGCCTGGGTCAGGCGGTCAAGAATGATGGCGAGGATCACGATCCCCACGCCGCCCACGGTGGCCAGCCCCATATCGAGACGGCCAATGCCGCGCAGAACCATCTGGCCAAGACCGCCGACAGCGATCATCGAGGCGATCACCACCATCGACAGGGCCAGCATCAGGGTCTGGTTCACACCGGCCATAATGGTCGGCATCGCCAGTGGCAGCTGAACCTTAAACAGCATCTGACGCGGGCTGGCACCAAACGAGCGCGAGGCTTCAATCAGATCGGCGGGTACCTGGTTAATCCCCAGAATGGTCAGACGTACAATAGGCGGCAGGGCGAAGATGATGGTCACCACCACGCCCGGCACGTTGCCGATGCCAAACAGCATCACAATCGGCACCAGATAGACAAACGCCGGGGTAGTCTGCATCGCATCCAGCAGCGGCCGGATAATTTTGGCCGCCCGCGGGCTGCGCGCCAGCCAGATCCCCATCGGCAGGCCGATCACCACGCAGAAGAGCAGGGCGGTCAGCACCAGCGCCAGGGTGATCATCGCCTGCGACCAGGCACCGATCGCGCCGATCAGGATCAGCGAGATCAGCGTCGCCACGCCCATCCCTGCGCTGCCAAACTGCCAGGCAATCAGCGAGAACAGCACGATAGCCACAGGTGCTGGCATGCCCAGCATCAGCTGCTGGAAGCCGTTAAGGATGTAATCCACCGGCACACGAATGCCCTGGAAAACCGGACGGAAGTGGGTCACCACCCAGTCGATCCCTTCGGTTACCCAGCGGTCGAGCGGGATCAGCGTCTTATGGAACGGATCCATAATGTTGAAATGCTCAGGTTCCGGTGCCGGGGCGCTGGTCAGCCAGTCGGCCGTGCCGCCATCGGTGGGTGCTGGCGCAGCCGGGGAAGAACCCCACGCGTCAGCGGATTGTGCCGCGCTGTCAGCGCCAGGTGCTGGCGTAGCCGGGGTGGAACCCCACGCATCAGCGGATTGTGCCGCGTTGTCAGCGGCGTCTGTGGTGCCCCACGGGTTAGATTGATCAGCCATTGTTTGCCCCCTCGCGATCTAAAGCCTGCAGCAGCATCCGTTTTGAGATGATGCCGACGTACTGTTGTTCTTCTCCGACTACCGGCACCGCGCAAGGCGCCTGGCCAACATGAGAGAGCAACTCGCTGAGCGGCGTTTCGGCGTCCACGGCAAGCGGAGCGTCAATCAACGCCGCATCGATACCCTGGTTTTCGCCAAGGGCGGTTTTCAGGGAATCGATGGAGACAACACCAACAAATTTATTACCGCGTTCAACCAGATAGCCGTATTCGCGGTCTTCATCCTGCAACAGCTTCAGCGCCGAGCGTGGGCCGAAGCCTGGGGTTCTGCGGATAATGCCGTTCGGCGTGCGGCGGGCAATATCTTTGGCGCTAAATACCTGACTAATATCCACGCCACGGAAGAAGGTGCGCACGTAATCGTTCGCCGGATTATTCAGAATTTCATCCGGGGTTCCCACCTGCACCACTTCGCCGTTTTGCATAATGGCAATGCGGTCGCCAATTCGCATGGCTTCATCAAGATCATGGGAAATAAAGACAATAGTGCGCTGATGCCGCGATTGCAGTTTTACCAGCTCGTCCTGCATCTCGGTACGAATTAACGGGTCGAGCGCCGAAAAAGCTTCGTCCATTAATAATATATCGGGATTGATCGCTAATGCGCGGGCTAATCCCACGCGCTGACGCATCCCACCAGAAAGTTCATCCGGGTAGGCGTGGGCATAATTTTCCAGCCCGACCTGACGCAGGGCATCCAGCGCTTTTTCCTGACGCTCACTGGCCGGTACACCGGCTAATTCCATACCGAAGGCGGTGTTATTTAACACCGTCATATGCGGCATCAAAGCGAACGACTGGAACACCATCGCGATCTTTTTTCTGCGCACCTCGCGAAGCTCGGCGTCCGATATTTTGGCGATATCCACGCCATCAATCAGCACCTGTCCGCGGGTGGGTTCAATCAGGCGATTGAGAAGGCGAACCATAGTGGATTTACCCGAACCGGATAACCCCATGATGACAAAAATCTCGCCTTCTTCAATGGCCAGACTGGCGTCTTTAACGCCAAGCGACAGCCCGGTTTTTTCCAGAATATGTTCTTTTGAAAGTCCTTTTTCAATATATTTGAATGCGCGCTGCGGGTGCTCGCCAAATACTTTATAAAGATTCTTAACTTCTAATTTAATTGCCATGCAATAAAGAATGTCCCGTTATTTATTTACGTCGATATATTTACCAGTGAATATAATTAACCGGCCATACCCTATCATACTCAGAATCTGAGACAACCCTGAATTGGCTTGTGGCATGATTTTTGCCGCGCGCGAACCGGCGCAATTTCCCATGAGATAAGGGCTGAACGCGGTATGAATTTTTCTTGAGAAATGTCTTATTGAGGCGAAATTCGCGAAGAGATAACAAAAATGCAGAAGAATATGACAGAAGAATGACGCGGGTGAGGGCCGGAAAATATCACCCCAAAATCATGAGAATAATATTGCTCTCATGCCGGTGATATTTCCCCCCTGCGCCTTACAAAAGATCGTTCTTATCAATGCCCAGGCGCTTCATGCGCGACAGAAGTGTGGTGCGCTTCAGGCCCAGGCGTTGGGCCGCCCCTCTTGGCCCGGCGATCACGCCGTTGGTCTCTTTCAGCACGCGCATAATATGTTGATATTCCTCTTCGCCTTCACGAAGCGTACTGACTGCCGTCTCCGGCGGCGTAGCGCTGACAAACCGGGGGTAATCGATATCCGGTAGCGACAGTTGCAGGACATTACCGCGGGTGAGCAGCACGGCGCGCTCAATCACATTTTCCAGCTCGCGCACGTTGCCTGGCCACTCCATCTTGCTGAGCTGACGCAGCGTATCCGCCGGGATGCTGTCGATATTGCGCCCTAACCGGTGAGCAATTTTGGAGGTGAATGACTTCACCAGCAGCGGGATATCTTCCGGGCGTTCCCGCAGCGGCGGCAGGAAGATCGGAAACACGTTGAGCCGGTAGTAAAGGTCGCTGCGGAACTCACGATCGGCGACCATTTGCGTTAAGTCGCGGTTAGTGGCGGCAATAAGGCGCACGTCGGTGTGGATGGTGCGGTTGCTGCCGAGCCGCTCGAACTCCTGCTCCTGGAGCACACGCAGCAGCTTGGGCTGAAGCTCTAACGGCATATCCCCCACTTCATCGAGAAACAGCGTGCTTTTGTCCGCCAGTTCAAAGCGGCCAATATGCTGGGCACTGGCACCGGTAAAAGCTCCGCGCTCGTGGCCGAACAGATCGCTTTCCAGCAGCCCGGCGGGCATTGCCGCGCAGTTCATCTTCACCATCCGGCGATCGCTACGCCCGCTCAGGTTATGAATGGCGCGGGCAATCAGCTCCTTGCCGGTGCCGGTCTCGCCCAGAATCAGCACCGTACTGTTGCTGTGCGCGACCATCTCCACCTGCTTCATCACCGTCATCATCGGCGAGCTGCGGCCAATAATTTCGCCAAAATCGGTGGCGACGTTATTGATCTGCTCGGTGAGGGCGAGGTTCTCGTCGATCAGCCGCTCCTTAAGATGGCTGATTTCGCGGTAGGAGAGGGCGTTATCCACGGCAATGGCGATGCGCTCGGCAATCTGGTTCAGCAGTTCCAGATTCGAAGCCGTAAACACCTGCGCCTTGCACTGCGCCAGCTTCAGGGTGCCGAGGATCCGCTCGCGGAAGATCAGCGGGAACAGGCACAGGGTCTGATCCTGTTCGCCCCACATATCAAACAGCATGCGTTCGTAAGGGGCGTGCTGATCCCGGCTGTGCAGATTAAGCATCAGCATCTTTTTGTTACGCATGACTTTTTCAGACAGCGTGCCTTTCTCGTCCACCTCGCTCTGATCGTACAGTGGGGCGTTTTTATCCAGGTAATGGGTGGAATAGACCAGGAGCTTGCCCTTGCGCTCGCTGCGCAACACCATGCTGATGGAATCAATGCCGAAGTTGCGCTGGATCTCCCTGGAAACCTCCGTCACCAGCTCGTCGAGGTCGAGTTTAGACAGCACCGCGTTAGTGATGGCGACCAGCAGACGAAAGTCGTTGCGTTCCCGGCACAGCACCTCATAGCTGTCGCTGCTGTTCTGGCGGGCCATCAGCTGCTCGACTGCCAGACCCGCCGCCTGAGTCAGCGTTTGTAGCCGGGAAAAGTCGCTGTCGCTCCAGGGACGATCGTTGTTACGCAGGAACTCGCAGCCACCAAAGATCCGACCGTCGGCCGCCAGCGGCGTCAGGCAATAGTGGGCCAGGGGGGCGTACAGATCCTGGCGGGCCAGCGCCGGCCAGGTCTCTTTAAAGGTCTCTGCCTGGCAGTGCAGCACGTCCGGGCGCGACAGCATGCGGCGAAAAGGCCCGTTTGCCAGCAGCGGCTCATCTTCATAGCGGATATCCCGATCCTGCTCGTCGGTGCTGTACAGATAAACGCGGCGCTGCTCTGGCTGCCAGAGCAGAATGTTCGCGCGATCGGCCAGGTTCATCTGCCGGGCATGCCAGGCCAGTGACCGCGCGAGGGCGCAGAGATCCGGCTGTTGCAGCAGGGTTCGGGTAATATCGAACAATCCTTGATCGAGGGGATCGTTCGTGGGTGTATACGACATGCGTTATATCCAGAAAAATGAGAAGCGAATAGGTGCTGCCGGGGTCAACAAATGCGCGGTAGCGGTTCGGCATGCGGCAAATTCAGGGTTCGCTTCACGCCGTAAAGTCCGGCAAGCCGGACGCCTTTGCGCTCTACCACCTCGCCAATGATGGCCGCGTCCTGGCCCAGAGGATGCTGACGTACTAAGCCTAGCACGCGCTCCGCTTCATGGCGTCCGACGGCAATCATCAGCTTGCCTTCGTTGGCAAAGTTGAGCGGATCCAGTCCCAGCAATTCGCACGCGCCGCGCACGGCGGGCTTCACGGGCAGGGCGCTCTCCTGTAATTCAATGCCACAGCCGCTGCTGGCGGCAAACTCATGGGCGACGGCATTCACACCGCCGCGGGTCGCATCGCGCAGGGCTTTAATGCCCGGCTCTGCCCGCAGCGCCTGAATGAGCGGCGTCAGCACGGCGCAGTCACTGTGCAGATCGCCATCCAGACCCAAACCTTCACGCAGATTCAGGATGGTGGCACCATGATCCCCCAGCGTGCCGCTGACCAGCAGCACATCGCCCGCCGCAATCTGGCGCATGCCCCAGTTTACGCCTGCGGGAATCGAACCGATACCGGCGGTGTTAATAAACACTTTATCCGCCGCCCCACGGGGGACGACTTTGGTATCGCCGGTCACGATGGTGATACCCGCCGCCGCGGCTGTCGCGGCCATGCTGGCGACGATACGTTCCAGCGTCGCCATCTCCAGCCCCTCCTCCAGAATAAAGCCGCAGGAGAGCCAGCGCGGAATTGCGCCGCTGACGGCCACATCGTTAGCTGTCCCGCAGACAGCCAGCTTGCCAATATCGCCGCCGGGGAAAAACAGCGGGTCAATAACGTAGCTGTCCGTGGAAAAGGCCAGCCGATCGCCCTGGGCGGTCAGTTCCTGAAGGGGAATGCGGGCCTGATCTTCCTGCTCGTTCAAAAGCGGGTTGGCAAAGGCGCGCATAAAAAGCTCACCGATCAGCTGCTGCATGGCCTGTCCACCGCTCCCGTGGGCGAGGGTTATCTGTTTCAACTTTCACACTCCTGAGAACGGTACTGATACCAGGCGCTACACGCCCCTTCTGATGACACCATCAGCGCGCCAAAGGCGCTTTGCGGCGTGCATTTATTACCAAATAACGGGCACTGGGCCGGTTTGCAGCGCCCGGTCAATACCGCGCCGCAGCGTGCCTGAGGATCGTCGCAGATGTCTTGTGCGCGGGTGCTGAAGTGGCGCTCGGCGTCAAACTGGCGATACGCGTCGGTAAGATGCACGCCGGAGTGATCAATTACCCCCAGCCCGCGCCATTCGCTTTCGCCTTCGATGGTAAACACCTTGTCGATAACCGCCTGCGCCAGCGGGTTACCCTCTTCCGGCACGATGCGGCGATACTGATTTTCTACTTCGCTCACGCCCGCGATTTTTTGCTCCACCAGCATTAACACCCCTTGCAACAGATCCACCGGTTCAAACCCGGCTACCACCAGCGGGCGCTGATATTCATCTGCGATAAAATCGTAGGCGTGGGTGCCAATCACCATGCTGACGTGGCCGGGGGCCAGAAAGGCGTCGATGCCATTCTCCGGCTGTTCCAGCAGGCTTTTCAGCACCGGGATCAGGGTGATGTGCTGGCAGAAAAAGAAGAAGTTTTGCACGTTGGCCGCTTTCGCCTGACGCAGGGTCAGGGCGGTGGCGGGCATGGTGGTTTCGAACCCGAGGCCGAAGAACACCACTTTACGATCCGGGTGCTGTTGGGCCAGCTTCAGCGCGTCGGCAGGGGAGTAAATAATCCGCACATCCGCGCCGCGCATCCGGGCATCCAGCAGGGAGCCATTTTTACCCGGCACCCGCATTGCGTCGCCGAAAGTACAGAAGATCACTTCCGGGTGGCTGGCGATCTCAATGCAGGTGTCGATCCGCCCCATCGGCAGGACGCACACCGGGCAGCCGGGGCCGTGAATAAACTCGATATTCTCCGGCAGGAGCTGATCCAGGCCGAACTTAAAGATGGCGTGAGTGTGGCCGCCGCACACCTCCATAATCCGCAGCGGGCGCTGCGGGGTATAAGGCAAGGCGTTGGCGCGGGCGTTAAGCGTCTCAATCAGGCGCATCACCTTTTGCGGGTCGCGGTATTCATCAACAAAACGCATCAGCGGGACTCCTCGCCAAACAGCAGCGGGCCGACGTCCGGCTCGACGTCAAACATATTCTGTAGCGCGGCGAGGGTGTCCAGCGCCTCCTCTTCATTAATCACGCTCATGGCGAAGCCAACATGCACCAGCACCCACTGGCCGAGACGGCTGTTGCCGTTTTCATCGCACGCGCCGACCAGGGTGAGATCCACATCGCGCAGCACGCCGCAGACCTCCACTTTGGCCTGCATACCGTCCGCGATGGCGCTGATTTTACCGGGAACGCCTATGCACATCGCTGCGTCTCCAGCCAGTTAAGCCATGCGTCCATGCCGTCCCCCCGCGTGGCAGAGACCAGCAGGATCGCAATATCCGGGTTCACTTCCCGTGCGGCGGCGAGGCATTTATCCACGTCAAAGTTAAGGTACGGCAGCAGGTCAACTTTATTGAGCAGCATAATAGAGGCTGCGGCGAACATATGCGGATATTTTAGTGGCTTATCTTCGCCCTCGGTGACGGAGAGCACCGCCACCTTGTGACGCTCACCGAGATCGAAGCTGGCCGGGCAGACCAGATTGCCGACGTTCTCGATAAACATAATGCCGCCGTCGTCCAGCGGCAGGCGCTGCATCGCATCATGGATCATCTGTGCGTCCAGGTGACAGCCTTTGCCGGTGTTGACCTGGATCGCCGGAGTGCCGGTGGCGCGGATCCGCTCGGCATCATTCACGGTCTGCTGATCGCCTTCGATCACCGCGCAGGACACGCGATGCTGTAAACGCTTTAAGGTCTCGGTGAGCAGGGTGGTTTTACCGGACCCGGGGCTGGAGACCAGATTCAGCGCCAGTTGTTGCCGGGCGCTGAACCGCTGGCGGTTGCGTTGGGCGAGCTGATTATTTTTGCTCAGCACGTCGATTTCAATCTCAACCATTTTACGCTGGCTCAGGCCCGGCGCATGGGTGCCCGCGACTCCCTGGCCGTAATCCAGCTGGCCCGGCTGCTGTTCTGTGGGGGCAAAATCCCCGCTGCCAATCCGCGTGACGTGAAACGCCTGACGTGGTGCCGGGGAGAAAGGGGCGCTGCGAAAAGCGGAATGCGCATTCCGCTCGTCACCTTCTATATAGAGGTTGCCGCTATCGCAACCGCAGGTGGTACACATGGTTTACTCCTGTTCAATTTCCAGACGCGTGATATGCAGTCCGTCGTCAGCGACGATATTCAGACTTGCGCCGCCGCATTGCGGGCAGCGTCGTACGCGATGGGTAAGCAACTGGACGTACTCCTGACAGTCCTGACACCAGCATTCCGCTTGCTGTTCTTCCAGATGCAGCCCGCAGCCTTCGGCCAGGGTGCCGCGGCACACCAGCTCAAAGCAAAATTGCAGCGCGCTGCTTTCCACACAGGAAAAAGCGCCGACGCGCAGCCAGACATCCGTCACCCGTTTCGCGTGATGCTGATGGGCCTGTTGTTCGATCAATTCCAGCGCCTGCTGGCAGAGGGTAATTTCGTGCATTGTGCTATTCCCGGTGGAGTCTTGCCGGGTAAAGCAATATTGATGCCATCTTTTAGAGAGGGAAAAGCGGGAAAGTAATAACGGGCCTGACAAAGATGACGAAATGACATGTCATTTTCTGTGATGTGGCGGGCTTTAAAATTTAAATATGTGTTAAATCAGCAATTTAAAAAATGGCATGAAATGTGCTTAGTGAAGCGAACTCTTTATACAGGACGCATCAGGTATATCACCATGACACTTACCGAATTGAGCGAAAAAGCCCATTTTATTGCCGGACAACAGCGGACGCTCCGCGCCCACTGGAACCACTACGGCAACTCCCTGGTTCAGGCCATTACCCTTTCTAAAGCCAGTCTCTACCTGAGTGTGGGCTGCAATAACGACAGCGGGCTTGGTTTCTGGCTGTTCGACCACTTCCTTATCCGCGTGACGCCTGAGCAGGCGTTTAACGGGCATATCTTCAATTACACCATCGAAGCGCGTGACAACGAGGAGAGCGTGCTGATTGGCCGTGCCCGACTGAGCGACGACGGGATGCTGGACGGCACCATCGCCATCGACCAGCGCGAGGCGGTGCTCGACCATTTCCTCGAGAAAATCAACGGGGTCTATGCCGCGCTGTACGCCGCAACCGAACGCGGCGAATCGCTGACGCTGGCGACACTCGCGCAGCACCACGCCGCCGTCTGAATGCGATGTCGTCAGGTGTCGAAAATGACACTTCCGCCATTTTTCGTCAAAAATGACTATCACCAGAGGAAACCAGGTGAATCGTTTTGTAATTGCTGATCCCACGCTGTGTATCGGGTGCCATACCTGTGAAGCAGCCTGCTCAGAAAACCATCGCCAGCATGGCCTGCAAAGCCAGCCGCGACTGAAAGTGATGCGTAACAACACCGACTCTGCGCCGCAGCTTTGCCATCACTGCGAAGACGCCCCCTGCGCCCAGGTGTGCCCGGTCAATGCCATCACCCGGATTGACGGTGCCATCCAGCTCAATGAAAGCCTGTGCGTCAGCTGCAAACTGTGCGGTATTGCCTGCCCGTTTGGCGCCGTCGAGTTTGCCGGAAGCCGCCCGCGGGCCATTCCTGCCAACTGTAATACCAGCAAGGCACCGATGGCCGCTCCGGCACCCGCCCGCGTCAGCCCGTTCCTGGACTGGGTGCCCGGCGTGCGCGCCATCGGGGTGAAGTGCGACCTGTGCTACTTCGACCCGGACGGCCCGGCGTGCGTGCGCACCTGCCCGACCAAATCCCTGCGTCTGATTAACAACGAGGACATCGCGCGCGCCAGCCGGAACAAGCGCGAACTCACCCTGCATACGGATCTGGGCGATCTGTCGCTGTTCCAGTCGCAACAAGGAGAGCTTTGATGAACGCCTTTTCGTTAATTAACCCGGCGCTGGGCATCTATGTGATAAGCGCCGTGCTGGCGTGGGTGGTTTGTGCCCACAAGCCGCTTAGCGGCGCTATCGCCGGGGTCGGCGGGGCGATGGCCAGCGCCATGGCGGTGGGGGCAGGGGCGATCGCGCTGATCGCTTCGCAAACCGGGCCGCTGTACGCAGAGATGGCCTGGCTGCACATCGGCATGCAGATGACCGGTATCCGCGCGATATGGCTTATCGCCATTGGCCTGCCAGCGTGCCTGGTCAGCCTGTATACCATTGCCTGGCACCGCCACCCGCAGGCGAAAGCCAACGGCCTGCTGACCAACCTGCTGATGGCCGCCGCCGTGGCCGCCATTATGGTCGATAACCTCGGCTGGCTGGTGGTGATGGCGGAAGTGATGGCCCTGTGTGGCGCGTTTCTCACCGGCTGCGCCCAGTCCGGCAAGCTGTGGTTTGTGCTGGGCCGTCTGGGGACGATCCTGCTGGCCATCGCCTGCTGGCAGGCGTGGAGCTACTACGGCACCCTGAACTTTGGGGCGATGAGCGCGCTGGCAACCGCGCAGGCACCGGGGGCCAGCATCTGGCTGCCAGGGCTGGCGGGTTTTGGCCTGCTGGCCGGGGTGATCCCGCTGCACGGCTGGGCACCGCAGGCGCATGCTAATGCCAGCGCCCCCGCTGCCGCGCTGTTCTCTACGGTGGTAATGAAAGTCGGTCTCTACGGCATGCTCACCGTTTCTCTCAGTGGCGCGCTGCCTCCGCTGTGGCTGGGTATCCTGCTGCTGGTGATGGGGATGCTCACCGCCTTTATCGGCGGGCTGTACGCCCTGATGGAGCACAACATCCAGCGCCTGCTGGCGTACCACACCCTGGAAAACATCGGCATTATCCTGCTCGGCCTCGGGGCGGGCGTCACCGGTATTGCGCTGCACAGCAATCTGCTGATTGCGCTGGGCTTCACCGGCGGCCTCTACCATCTGGTCAGTCACGGGCTGTTTAAAACCACGCTGTTCCTCGGCGCGGGCGCGGTGTGGTATCGCACCGGCCATCGCGATATCGAGAAGCTGGGCGGCATCGGCAAAAAAATGCCGCTCATCTCGCTGGCGATGCTGGTGGGGCTGATGGCGATGGCGGCCCTGCCGCCGCTGAACGGTTTTGCCGGGGAGTGGGTGATCTATCAGTCCTTCTTTAACCTCGGCACCCACGACGCCTTTATCGCCCGCCTGCTGGGGCCGCTGCTGGCGACCGGCCTGGCGATCACCGGCGCGCTGGCGGTGATGTGTATGGCAAAAGTCTATGGCGTCACCTTCCTGGGCGCACCGCGCACCAAGGAGGCGGAAAACGCCTGCTGCGCGCCCTGGCTGATGACCGCCAGCACCGTGCTGGCGGCATTGTGCTGTGTGGCAGGCGGCGTGGCGGCGCCCTGGTTCCTGCCCATCGTAAGCCAGCTGTTCCCGGTGAACGGCGGCGAGATCTCCACGGTGTCGCAGCCGATGATTACCCTGCTGTTACTCGCCGGTCTGCTGCTGCCGTTCATCCTGATGGTGCTCTGCAAAGGCGATCGCCTGCCGAACCGCTCCCGCGGCTTTGCCTGGGTCTGCGGTTACGATCACGAAGCCGCGATGGTCATCACCGCCCACGGCTTTGCGATGCCGGTGAAAGAGTCCTTTGCCCCGGTGCTGAAGCTGCGCAAGTGGCTTAACCCGGTCCGCTTTATCCCCGGCTGGCAGTGCAGCAGCACCGCCGTGTTGTTCCACCGTATCGCCCTGATTGAGCTGGCGGTGCTGGTGGTTGTCGTTATCTCCCGAGGAGCCTGAACATGACCCTCATTTATGCATTGCTTCAGGCGCTGGTGCTGTTTGCCGCGGCGCCGCTGCTGGCGGGCATTACCCGCGTGGCGCGTGCCCGTCTGCATACCCGCCGCGGGCCGGATATCTTCCAGGAGTACCGGGATCTGATCAAACTGCTGGGCCGCCAGAGCGTGGCCCCGGCGGCCTCCGGCTGGGTCTTCCGTCTGATGCCCTTTGTGATGGTGGCGGTGATGCTCGCCATTGCCACCGCGCTGCCGGTGATCACCCTTAGCTCTCCACTGCCTGCGCTGGGGGATCTGATCACCCTGATCTACCTCTTTGCCATTGCACGCTTCTTCTTCGCCATTGCCGGGCTGGATACCGGCAGCCCCTTCACCGGGATCGGTGCCAGCCGCGAAGCGATGCTCGGCGTGCTGGTGGAGCCGATCCTGTTGCTGGGTCTGTGGGTCGCCGCCCAGGTGGCAGGCACTACCCACATCAGCGCGGTGACCGCGACGATTTATCACTGGCCGGTGGCACACAGCCTGACGCTGATTCTGGCGATGTGCGCCTGCGCTTTCGCCACCTTTATTGAGATGGGCAAGCTGCCGTTTGACCTCGCCGAAGCCGAGCAGGAGCTACAGGAAGGCCCGCTGTCGGAATACAGCGGCGCGGGTTTTGCCCTGCTCAAGTGGGGCATCAGCCTGAAACAGCTGGTGGTGCTGCAGATGTTCGTCGGGGTGTTTATCCCCTGGGGGCAGATGACGCACTTCTCCGCAGGCGGTCTGCTGCTGGCGCTGGTCATTGCAGCGATCAAGCTGGTGGCGGGCGTACTGGTGATTGCGCTGTTCGAGAACAGCATGGCGCGTCTGCGCTTTAACGCCACCTCCCGGATAACCTGGACCGGTTTTGGTCTGGCATTTTTAGCTTTCGTCTCCTTGCTGGCGGCGTGACTGTAGAGAATCCCCATGTCTGAAGAAAAAGTTGGTCAACACTATCTTGCCGCCCTGCATCAGGCCTTCCCTGGCGTGGTGCTGGATGAAGCCTGGCAGACCAAAGACCAAATCACCGTGACGGTGAAAGTTAACTACCTGCCGGAAGTGGTCGAGTTCCTGTACTACAAGCAGGGCGGCTGGTTATCGGTGCTGTTTGGCAACGACGAACGCCAGCTCTGCGGCAGCTATGCCGTGTACTACGTGCTGTCGATGGAGCAGGGCACCCGCTGCTGGCTCACCGTGCGCGTGGAAGTGGACGCCGATAAGCCGGAGTTCCCGTCCGTGACCCCGCGCGTACCCGCTGCGGTGTGGGGCGAGCGCGAAGTGCGCGACATGTACGGCCTGATCCCGGTCGGCCTGCCGGACGAGCGCCGTCTGGTGCTGCCGGATGACTGGCCGGACGAACTCTATCCGCTGCGTAAAGACAGTATGGATTACCGTCAGCGTCCGGCCCCGACCACCGACAAAGAAACCTACGAGTTCATCAACGAACTTGGGGACAAGAAAAACAACGTGGTGCCGATTGGCCCGCTGCACGTCACCTCGGATGAGCCGGGCCACTTCCGCCTGTTCGTTGACGGTGAGAACATCATCGACGCCGACTACCGCCTGTTCTACGTCCATCGCGGCATGGAGAAGCTGGCCGAAACCCGCATGGGCTACAACGAAGTCACCTTCCTGTCGGATCGCGTCTGCGGTATCTGCGGCTTTGCCCACAGCACGGCTTACACCACCTCGGTGGAGAATGCGATGGGGATCGTGGTGCCGGAACGCGCTCAGATGATCCGCGCCATCCTGCTGGAGGTGGAACGCCTGCACTCGCACCTGCTGAACCTCGGCCTGGCCTGCCACTTTGTCGGCTTTGACTCCGGGTTTATGCAGTTCTTCCGCGTGCGTGAGACCTCGATGAAGATGGCGGAGATCCTCACCGGGGCGCGTAAAACCTACGGTCTGAATCTGATCGGCGGCATCCGTCGCGACCTGCTGAAAGACGACATGATCGCCACCCGCCTGCTGGCCCAGCAGATGCGCCGCGAGGTGCAGGATCTGGTGGATATTCTGATGAGCACGCCGAATATCGAACAGCGCACCGTTGGCGTGGGTCGCCTCGACCCACAGATCGCCCGCGACTTCAGCAACGTCGGCCCGATGGTACGCGCCAGCGGCCACGCCCGCGATACCCGCGCCGATCACCCCTTTGTCGGGTACGGCCTGCTGCCGATGGAGGTCCACACCGAGCAGGGCTGCGACGTGATCTCCCGCCTGAAAGTGCGCATCAACGAGGTCTTCACCGCCCTGAACATGATTGATTTTGGCCTCGACAACCTGCCGGGCGGCGAGCTGATGGTGGAAGGCTTTACCTATATCCCGAACCGTTTTGCGCTGGGCTTTAGCGAAGCGCCGCGCGGGGACGATATCCACTGGAGCATGACCGGCGACAACCAGAAGCTGTGGCGCTGGCGCTGCCGGGCGGCCACCTACGCCAACTGGCCGACGCTGCGCTACATGTTGCGGGGTAACACGGTCTCCGATGCGCCGCTGATTATCGGCAGCCTCGACCCGTGCTACTCCTGCACCGACCGCATGACGGTGGTGGACGTGCGCAAGAAGAAGAGCAAGGTGGTTCCTTATAAAGAACTGGAACGCTACAGCATCGAACGCAAAAACTCGCCGCTGAAATAACCCGGAGCACCCATGTTTACCTTTATCAAAAAAGTCATCAAAACCGGTACGGTGACGGAGTCGTATCCCCTCCAGCCGATTGCGGTCGACAAAAATATGCGCGGCAAGCCGGAGCACGACCCTAAGCAGTGTATCGGCTGCGCGGCGTGCGTGAACGCCTGTCCGTCCAATGCGCTGACGGCGGAGACCGATTTAAAAAACGGCGCGCTGTTCTGGCAGTTCAATCTGGGGCGCTGCATCTTCTGCGGACGTTGCGAGGAGGTCTGCCCGACCACCGCCATCAAACTCTCCCAGGAGTATGAACTGGCAGTGTGGAGTAAGGCCGATTTCCTCCAGCAGTCGCGCTTTGATATCTGCCACTGCCGGGTGTGCGAGCGCCCGTACGCGGTGCAGAAAGAGATCGACTACGTGATCGAACTGCTGCGCCACAACGGCGACAAACGCGCGGAACGTCACCGGGAAAGTTTTGAGACCTGCCCGGACTGCAAACGCCTGCAAGGGCTGACCCCTTCGGACAAAATCCATCTGACCCGCGAGATGAAGGAAGCGACACGATGAGCGAACTCTTAGGCCCACGTAACGAACAGGGGATCCCGGTGCCGGTGACGGTGGATGAGTCCATTGCCAGCATGAAGGCCTCGCTACTGAAAAAAATTAAGCGCTCGGCCTACGTTTACCGCGTGGACTGCGGCGGCTGTAACGGCTGCGAAATTGAAATCTTCGCCACTCTGTCGCCGATTTTCGATACCGAACGCTTCGGCATCAAAGTGGTGCCATCTCCGCGCCATGCCGACATTCTGCTGTTCACCGGGGCGGTGACCCGCGCGATGCGCTCCCCGGCGCTGCGCGCGTGGGAGTCGGCCCCGGATCCCAAAATCTGTATCTCCTACGGGGCCTGCGGCAACTCCGGCGGCATCTTCCACGACCTCTATTGCGTCTGGGGCGGCACCGACAAAATCGTGCCAGTGGATGTGTATATCCCCGGCTGCCCGCCGTCGCCTGCCGCCACCCTGTATGGCTTTGCCATGGCGCTGGGGCTGCTGGAGCAAAAAATCCACGCCCGCGAACCGGGCAGCCTGGACAACCAGCCCGCGGAACTGCTGCACCCGGAGATGGTTCAGCCCCTGCGGGTACGCATCGACCGCGCCGCGCGCCGTCTGGCGGGTTACCGCTATGGCCGCCAGATCGCCGACGATTTTATGCGCCATCTGGTGGATGGAGATAAAAGCGTGGCGGCCTGGCTGGCCCAGGAGAACGACCCGCGCCTGAATGAGATTGTGGCGAACCTCCTTGAAGTGGTCGGGCAGGAGCGTATCTGATGAGCGAAACCGTGGTGTTCAGCCAGCTCAGCCGCAAGTTCATTGATGAAAATGACAACACCCCCGACGACGCCCAACAGGTGATCTACTACGGGCTGGCCATCGGCCACCATCTGGGGGTGATCGACTGCCTGGAGGCGGCGCTGACCTGTCCGTGGGAGGCGTACCTGGCGTGGATCGCCACCCTGGAAACAGGCAGCGAGGCGCGGCGCAAAATGGAGGGTGTGCCGCGCTACGGGGAGATCGTCATTGACGCTAATCATATTGTGATGCTGGCCAGCGCCTTTGATGCCGCGATGGCGCGGCAGACGGCGCAACAGCAAGCGTGGAGCGAAGCATTGCTTGGCATGCTCCACGCCATTCACCAGGAAAACGCCATCTATCTGATGGTTCGGAGGCAACGTGACTGATGTTTTACTCTGCGTCGGCAACAGCATAATGGGCGACGACGGCGCCGGTCCGCTGCTGGCCGAGATGTGCCGCGAAGCACCCCGCGGTGACTGGGTGGTATTCGACGGCGGCAGCGCCCCGGAAAACGACGTGGTCGCCATCCGCGAGCTACGCCCGGCGCGCCTGCTGATTGTCGATGCGACGGATATGGGGCTGAACCCCGGCGAGATACGCCGCATCGACCCGGACGACATCGCCGAGATGTTTATGATGACGACACACAATATGCCGCTGAACTACCTGGTGGATCAGCTGCGGGATGATGTGGGGGAGGTGATTTTCCTCGGGGTGCAGCCGGATATTGTGGGGTTTTATTATCCGATGACGGAGAAGGTGAAGGGGGCCGTCGAGAGGGTTTATGAAAGTCTGGTGGACAGGGATGGGGTGAGGGTGTTTGGGGAGTTGTAGGCGCTCTGGGTTGACGGGGTTTGAGAAAGAGTTCGCTGAGAGGCGGACTCTTTTTTTGTTTGCGGACAAGGTAAAATTAGCTGCCGTAGCGTGGTAATTGGCCATGTCGGAGATAATGCGCCAACAATTTTAATGGGTGTATGAGTCCAAAGCGTGGGAGCGCGTAAAATGTTAGGGAAGATGTACATGCTTGCAATTGTGGTCAGCATGAGCATGGCGACAGGTTGTTCGCCTTTACAAACTATTGGTTGCCATACAACCACCGCAACGAGTAATTGCAATTTTGGCCGCTTTAACATTCTGAATTAGTGGGGTGTGTAGGCGCGCTCATTAGAGTTAAGGTTCTAGCTTTTCAAATTAATTTATTGTTATTATGCTTTAGTTTCGCCTACGTTGAAGGCCATGCTAAAAATGGCTGAGCGTAAACTATAGTATTAAGAGGTAATAATGAAAAATACAAAAAGGCCAGTCCGTAAAAAGGTTGTTTTCGCGATTTCAGTTGCGTGCTTTGTCTTGGGGTTAATAATTATTATTTTACCAAAGGATGCTTTGGCAGGTCCATTTATGGTTACTTTATGCGCCGCAATAGGAGGACTTGTCGCATCATTTTTTGAAAGGAAGTCGAACGAAAAAACAGAGAAAATAAAAGAGGATTTAGATAGCAGTTTAGATATTTTATATACCTCTCGCAGGGTTAATAAAAGCCATAAAGTCATATTGATGAGTAAGGTTGAGCGCGAACTACAAAAAATAATTACCGATGAAAGAGGAGGTAAACATGTTAGCCTTGCCAGAAAGGAAGTTCTATTAGGTTTAGTTAAAAAATATAAAAATCAAGGTATTGTAATCGATAATGAGGCTGTGGAGAAGTTAATTAAATATGATAAAAAAGCAACAATCAATGTACCTGAAAAAGATGCTGAGTTTAAAGGTGGATTAAGAAAGCGCACAGTGACTCAACTGTTTTTAGTGGCAAAGAGGCAAGAGCTTTTTTGGGCAAAGAATACACTGATTTTAGCTACAATGGTTTCAGCTGGGCTGTCTTATTTCTTTTTCCCTAACCTAAATAATATCTGTGTCATACCTGCTGTAGCATATTTATTATTGTTTTTAAAAGAAATAATATTAACTTATCGGATCGATATGGGATTATTTGGAGCTAATCGTTTTGAAGCTATCCAGCTTTTACAATACATTGAAAAAAATAAAGATCGCTTAGATTTAAATGGTCCTGGCGGCCGTAAGCGGAAAGTGTTCAAAGAAATTTCTCATGAGATATACACTTTACCTGTTGGTGGCGTTGAAGGTATCTGCTCATGAATAAAGATAACGTGACCCTTTGGTCGAACAAAGCCTTGAGCATTCTTTTCTTTAACTATCCTATAAGAAGTGCTATCGGCATATTAGTGGGTATAATCATTTGGTTTGGATTTGAAACATATCCGATATTATTTGAATTTCTGCAAACTTCAAATAGCCAAAGTGCTAAAATTTTCTTCTCACTGTTGGGATACATGATTATACATAGTAAGACTCTTATTGAAGGCATTTCTGGGAATATTTTAAGTGAGGATGTCAAGCAGACCCTGAACCTAATTTATATAGCAAATGTTCCTGATGCACAGAAAAGGCGTATGTATGAAGAGGCTATTACTAAGCGAATCAATGCCTTGGATAAGCATGATATCGAAGATAAAAAAGATGAAACAGCCGGGGAGTGATAAATTGAATTCATTCCAACAGGCCGTCTCTTGCCTTACAGCAAGCCTTTGGTTGCTGTTATGTTGCATATAATTTAATTCTCTACATGAGAAGTAAGCCAGCACCTCGCTTAAAGCGGACCTCAACTAAGTGAGTTTGTCCGCTTCATGCCGGGCGTGAAAATTGCTGACACCGCAATGTGTTAATTAACAGGGAGCATGTGAGTAAGTTGGTGATGGGAGTATGGTGTCAAAAGTTGCCGCTCGCCCTCTTCACCTGCGGAAATTTTTGACCGCATACTCTTTAGTTACAGTTGCTTCAGCCTGTTATAATTAATGTGCAAATCAGATTAAAAGACTACTCATCAAATCTTAGAGTGATATTTGTTTAATATGATTTTAGATTCACTTTCAAATTCTTAATAATTACAGTCACTTATTTTAAATTCAATATGTTTGGTATATCATCCAAAAATTTTGGTAAAGACTTATTAAATCCGGTTTTATCAAATCCAAAAATAGAAAAATAGTAAATGGCTCGCAGTAGAGTTTCAGAACTAAATTCAATAATGCAAAAGTCAAATGCTTCATAATGAGAGGAGCCATGGACTATTTTTGAGCGTGCATCATAAAGTTGATTTGCTTTATTAGTTATTTTCTCATTAAGGCCTTTGTAGCTAATATGTAAATTAGTTATTCTTGTTTTAAATTTTTCTGTGATTTTGTCTTCATGGAAGTTTACTAAAGCTTCCAGTGAGCTAACAATTTTCTGTATTTGTTGAAAAGAAATATACTCTGTAACAGCATCTCCGTACCATAAAAGTGCACGTTCAAATCTGTCGACTACACGCTCAGAAGAAAAGTTTGGGATTAAAAGTAATTCCACAATTTTGAATGCAATAGTAATTAAAGTATCCTGATTGTGTTGAGTTTGATGAAATTCATTCCAAAAATCTTTTGATTGGAATTGAAAGTGAGGGAGGTTGCGGGTTGTTGCATTAAAAAAAAGATCTCTGTTAGGCCCATACCGGTAAAAGTGAAATGGATTTTTAACCCTGTCGTCAGAAGTAAGAAGTGGGACTGCCTGAGGGGAAAGGCGTGTGGCTAAAAGTTTTAAAATGTTGAAAGTGGTATTCTTGGCTTTTTCAGCAAGCTGTAATGATAAGCCTTTGCTACATTTTGTCTTGACTAGAATTTCAAGAAAGAAATTGCTTTTATAAATTCGTGTTTCATTAAACATCAACAATTCTTTTTGATTTAATTCAGTAGGGTTTATAGGTGTCAGAAGAACATTAGCGCTTAACTTCGTTTCTTTGTCTAAACCGAAAACAACAACTGGAAATTGGTAAATTGTGGATGAAAAAGTATTTTTGAATTTTGTTATTCTAGAGGATATTATGCTTTCAAAGCAAGCTTCACGAAGATTAGGTTTTTTAAAGTTCCCTTCAATTATTAAAAAGAAGTCGTCAAGGGTATGGTTAATATATTCATATATTACGCCATGTATTACTGAGGTTAATTCTATAGGTAAGCAATTAAGATTCCCACAGCGTCGGACAACCACGCATAAGTCTTTCGTAAAATTTATAGATTCTTTAGTGTGAAATAACTGATAGATACAGGGTTCACCTTCTTTGATTCTGTTTGATATTTCTTCTTTTAGATCAGTTGGTGAATCAATAATAGTGAAAAATGAATTTGAATTGCTAATTTCCTCATAATATGAATTACGATCTTTTACCCAAAGGCTAAAGGCACGAGCCAGTTCGACTAAAATACTTTTAAAAATTTCTTTCCCCTCTGCTGATATCTTATTCAAATTTTCTTGCCTCTCAATCAGTTACAGGTTTAATCTTAATCGGGAATTATCTATGTGTTTTTATAGAACACAAATTTTAAGTTAAGTAGTTTTATAATTCAAATCAATTACACACAAGGATAATCTATAGTCAGAGTATATCTTACGGTTGCACATATTTGTTTCCTTCGCTTGTGTAATCAAGTGAAGGCATTTTCTGTAACTTAGCACTCCAATTTCAGGCGTTCATCGTGCGTGGGTATAGTGGATAACTAAATTTGGCCACTTTAACAAACGTGTTAACTTTTGCCCCTTGCTCTTAAAAGATATGCATCGTTTCTTATACACTACAACCTACTTTGTCAGCAAAAAATCGAATATTAGAAACTCCCAAACCCCAAACCCCAAACCCCAAACCCCAAACCCCAAACCCCAAACCCCAAACCCCAAACCCCAAACCCCAAACCCCAAAC
>OIFG01000170.1_pt1 | contig 33595 bp, 36 predicted proteins | sample 1582031 | NCBI WGS metagenome assembly OIFG01 (sample SAMN07501051, study PRJEB24779) | human gut metagenome | isolation source: stool | host: human infant | place: USA: Pittsburgh, PA | reverse complement strand
CATCAATAGAAGGAAAATATACACAAGCTTACATCTTGATAAAATATTACAAGGATTAAGCTGAGATAATGCATCCCAGCTTAGACTAAAATCAACCTCGGGCCATAATGATAGTGAATACCACAGCAAAAAACATCAATGTAATAAATATGACTGCAGAAGGTGTGAAACCAGAGCCATCCTTATGAACTTCGTCTTTAAATTCACTTTGCTGCTCAACAGGAAGTTTAAAGGCGGTAAGCAGATTATCTATTCCCAGAGATTTAAAATAAGAAATATCGTTAAATGGAGTCAGATAAAAGATATCTGAAACTGAACCATCTCGATTATACTGGTAATCACTCTTTCCGCTTTTAGCATCTAAAACCGCCTTTTCCCCTGGCATTACAAAAACAGGTGGGTTAAAGCCTTTTGGTGAGAAATAAAGAACAGTATCACTGACGTTTTTAATGTATTCAGCTTGGCTATATTTATAATAAGGTTTGGATTTCAAATATTTAGTATTACCATTTACAATGTGTGAGCCTAAGTCATCAGTAGTTCTCAAGTTAGAAATTTTTGATATTATCGAGGATTTGACTGCGCCACGAATTTGTAAAGCCCATCGATGCCCATCATTAATAATTTTATCGACAAACTCCTTAAATTGAGCCAAATCTCCTTTATGATAAATATCATTTAATTCGAGAAGTATTATTAACTGTGAAACTTTGTTGATCTCTTCATCTATTGATGAACAACCTTTGCTTTTAATCTCATTGCAAAAGTTTTGAAAACGGGAAATGTTATTTTTTAATCTGTCAATAGCTTTAGGAGTATCTTCATTTGGAGGGGTGTCAAATAATCGCAGATTGTATAGTGTGCCTAGAATTTCTCTTGCCTTTAACCAGACAATAGGTTTGCCTGCTTTGTTGATACCTTTTTCAAAAGCAGCATTATAAAAAAATAATGCTTTTTCCCAGTCTTTCTCAGTTCCTTCACCATGCAATGAACAGTAGCCTAGATTATAGTAGGCCTTAGGATTGCCATGAGCTGCTTCTTTACTCCAGACAGTATGAGCCTGATAAAAATCTGAGGGTAATTTCTCACCAACGAAGAATAAATCACCAGCCTTAATAAGTTTATCGAACTTTTCTTCCATTTTCAAAGCCCCCAAAGCGGTATTGATACTTCTTTACAATGCTTCATAAAAAATTTAAATGTACAATAATGAAAATGTTAAATCAAGAACTTTCGGATAAGTTATATGATTGATATTTATAATTTTATTTAATATTCCACAATTTTACTTATAAAAATCACATCATCTCCAATTCCTGTTTTGTAAGAAAGATCGGGGTCGCACAGATCATTTAGCAAAAGACCTTTAAAAACTTTGTGATTACCACTTAGTTAAAGATTCAGCATGTGGAGCCTGAGATATGTTTATGCAAAGCTAAAAAAGGATTCTATTAAAATTTTATTTGTATCAGGCTGGTTAGAAATGACGTTTGTACCGATTCTCTTTGCTGTCAAAATCATGATCGGCAGGCCACATGCCTATACGATGAAGCAGAGACAGGCCAGCCACCACGACCTAGAAATTCCAGTTCAGTGACCATTTTCGCTGCAGCCAATTACACTACACATCATCTTCACAGACAAAACTACAGCCTGCGGCCGATTGCTTCTACCGGCGTCTGTGATGCTCAATACAGTCCTGCTCGTTATCAAAGACCAGCTCGCGTCCGGACAGTTCCAGCGGGATCCCCATACGTCCGGCCACCCGCACGAACACATTGTCGTTTCCCTTTATGAGCATGTGGCCCGCGCACTGCTTGTCGGTCTTTTTGTGGCAGACGAACGAATGGGCGCCCAAAATTTCCTGCATTCTCTCAGCACCCAACCATTCTTTAAGCGTATCATTGCGAAAAGGACAGTCACGGCAGGGGCGGGTGATATGGGGCAGCTCAGGCATTTATTACTCCTTACTCAGTAAGTCTCTGGCGGTTAAATTATGCCGTCGCAGTGTAAGAGCGATTTATAGCTTACGCTGTTCGTTTCGGCATTTGGCGTGCATTCAACGCGAGCCCCTTCAGGGATGAGCACCGAACTGTAATCTGTCTCGGTATCTCTGAGCAGGGCGGTGTAGGCCTTTCCGGTTTTTCTCTTCCATGCCTCAGCATTTTTTTAGTCGTTTGCCAGTTGCTCCCCGGAGCTGATGAGAGCCACGGTCAGGCCAGCGGCAATCACCCAGCCGGTAACTGCCAGACAGGCAATTGCCAGGAGCCATGTTTTTAGAACAAACCACTATCACTCCTTTTTATCGATAACTGGCGTTTGCCGGTGGGCAGATGGCTAAGCCTTTTCAGACGAAAGCGATGCAACTAATGCCCGCATGTCATGAATATTGTCTGCGCCGGATTCCGCTACAGCTCGGGCTATATCCGCTGCTGCTTCCATCGACCTGACACGTGCGAGACTGGTGCTCGCCCATGAGACGCCAAACCACCCATCACTGTAGCGTTCCTGTACGGCCCAGATTGCTCCCACACCGGCAACCGAGAGAAACTTCATCGTGGGCATTGGCTCCTGCTTTGGCCGATGATCAGCGTTGTGCATTATGACTCCCCTGAGGCTTCTTTCGCGTTTGCGTGGTTAATTTCCTCTTGGCTGAGTCGCACATTTTATGCGTACCCGGCACTGGGATGCAAAGTTTGCCTTTGTTCGGGCCGCTCTCTGCAACACGAAATTCAGCACCAGTGACTTTCATGCCTTTACCATTCCGGAGGGTCTCAGCTTCATACAGGCGAAAGTTAGCCGGTAACGGAGGGAGTTTTTGAAGTGCTGCTTTGCCAAACGAGAATTCAGCAAATTCATCATGGGTCATATCGGTCATGCGCTTTTCCTTATTCCACAGGCGCCAGTTCAGGGCGGAACACGCACCGACATTCATCAAAATGAGCGATCATATTACCGGCCTCATCGAAGTATTTAACTTTCCAGGTAGGGTGGGAGTTATGAACTTGCCTTCCGTGCTTGAGCTGGTTAGTGAAGCGAACATCCAGATTTGCGCTGCCGTTCATGCCCTCGATGGTGCCAATGTCACCATCGACTTCGACCATCATTCCAAGTTTCGCAAATTCGATCCCGCGACAGCGCATCATGTCAGAACGGAACTGTGCTTCCTTTTTGGTTTTTGCCATGGTTACTCCGTCGGTTTGTTCATCTCTGTGAGCTGCGGGACATCCCTCGCAGAATTTCCCGCTCCGGTATATCAGGCGTGCTCTCTTTCCAGTTTTTCGGCCAGGGCGTTTGCGGAATGCAGCACACTCTCAAGGCTGCTGGAGTGGTCAGAAATAACGTCCCAGCCACTGTTTCCGTAAATGAGCTCTACAAATCCGATACGTTCCCAGGATTCATTGTTTGCAGTTGGCGGTGTATAGACGTACAGCACGTCGCCGTCAGTGCAGAACATTGCATCCAGGATAGCGCTTACGTCGTCAGTCTTCGCCAGCGCGAATGCCTCGCCGTCGAACACTGAAATTTTATAACCGGCACTGGCCAAACTTTTAACCGCAGCCCGGGCAATCTGCTGCTCAATGTCATGCCTTACCTGAACATCCATCCTTTATGACCTCTGTGCAAATGAAAAATGGTTAAAGATGAAGTGAGCGAATACCGCACATGCAGTATCATCATGCGCGAATATCGCACATAAGGCAAGTATTTGTGCGGATTCCGCACACTTATTGCTGTTCTGCCGCGAGTCCCTTTACGATTAATTCAACTACGCGGCGGCGAGTTCGCCACCAGTCATAAAGGGTACGCCGGGGCAGACCGGCACGTTCCGCAACAGTGGACACATCTAACGCACAGTTCTGCCTACAGTAGGTTGATAAATCTTCAGTCTCGGTCATTAGTTCTCCTGCAGGATTATATAAAAGCCAGACCATTGTGTGATATCCGCACACGTCTGGCAATCTAACTGACATCATAGCCCACTGCCGTTTTTCCACTCCACCAGCCTGAATGGAGGAGTGGGCACGAACTTACACAGGCACGCCGAACTATCAAAAACCGAATTAAGTTCACTTAGCACGTGCTTACTGTTAGAGAGAGATATATAGGATCACAATGAAGTTAAATTACCTGGGATGTCTTCTTTTTTATTTGCACTTCGCTACAATGTCATTGTGAAGAAAAGAGAAAGCAGATTCTCTCATGGGTATACATGTTTTAACTACACATCATTACTAAACAATAATTACGGGGGCATATTATGGGTGTAAGGCAAGATGGTGATGGTAATTATGTAACAGATTCAAAGCCGTAGGTATCGCACGATACTGCCTCTAAGGCCTATACAGCTGATGCGAAAGATAAACAATATAAAGACATAGCTAACACAGCTCTTAATTCGCCTTCTAAGCCGTCTGACTTTGAAGGTAGTCTGACACTTTATAGGTTTTTTGCGTTCGTAATTTTATTCTGTGCATTCTGGGCTGTAATTTTTTGTTTGATACTTATCCCCGGAGCAAATTCTGCTAGCTTGTTAGCTTATCAGGGTGGTGTTCTTGCTATTCCGGGTCAAATCTTTTTGTTTATATTTAAGATAGCATATTGGATTTTTTTATTACCAATGAGGATTGCGAGTACGGTTAACCCGTATGATACTGGAACACATATAATGTGGCAGGCAATCATGATGGCTGTAACATCAGGCATAGTCTATAAATTCAGACGGAAAGTTACAAAACCAATTTTATACTTACTAGGTTTTCTTGCAGTGATTGCTTATCTCTCCGTGGGAATTGTTGCGATCAATGATAATCTCTGGTCGGCATTTAAGATGTTCCCTTATTTATGATGTAAAAAATTTCTTCCTGCACTGATTTAAATTTTTCTGACTCACCTGATTCCCGGCTCCATTGCCGGGAATTTCCGTCCTTACATGAGGTATATGCATTTGGTCAGTTTTGAAGCTCGTACAATACCTATCGCAGCGACTGGGTTTATCGACACGACGTGAGCTGATGGAACCTTGATAAGTATCTTACTGTCGACATTGTGACCGCATGTGGATATGACGCTGTCGGTGTTGAGCAATCGGGAGAAAGGTTCTTGGGCAACGGTAGAAAAATGCTTTAGCTGCGCTTGGCAGATGACGGTTATGTGTTACCCCTATTCACAGGGGCGAAAGTACATTCAACCGTAAAATTAACCAGATGCTCACTGACGGCAATTATCTTCTGCTCATTGGTGAACCTGCGAAGATAAGAGACTTACTGGGGCAGGTATACCTGCAGCATCAACTTCAGCTGGAGGCCCCGATTTATGGAAGGGACGGGCGCATCCAGATCCCGGACGGAGTGGTTTATTCAACACTAAGGCTGTACTTTATTGATGATGCGGTCCGCTATAACCCATTCCACCTGGTGCTGTTCATCAGGCTGGCAAAGCGCTTCAATCACCGGGTGGTACTGTCTGTGAATGAAATCGATGACATTACTGACGAACTTCAGGAGTTGCTGGTTGTTGTGTGCTCTGTGGCTAACCTTACCCCTCTTCACGAGGGGTTTCGTCACCGGCATTCCATACAACTCCTGTATTTACCTTATAAAGGTCTTATCCTCAAGATCATCACAGTAATTGTCTAAATCTCTAAAGGCGTTGAGCAGTTGGTTCATGCTTTCAACCCGGGGATCATTGTAAACTGGAATTTCTCTTGGACGCCCTAAGAAGGTTCTAGTGGTGTCCCGAATTATTCGGGCACCGCCAGTAAATCGAGTATTTAATCTTCTTTCACGGTTCACATCGGAGGCAAGTTGCCTAACTACAGCAATACGTTCCTTTATCTCGCGATATGAGATTTCATAGGATTTCGAGAACATAGCCTTCCCTTCCATATCGTCAAGTGCGTAACCAACTTGTGGCGGAAGAGATAGCTCATCAAAAGAGAACGTCCTTTTTACTTGACGAACAAAATCATCGATCAACCTGATTTGCGGTGATTTATCATGTAGATATTCTTTAAGTGCCGCGACTTCGTCGCCCATTGTTTTGCCTTGTGCAAGGTCGGAAATACGTCTGTTTCGATCAGGACTATTATTTTCATGCGAGTTGTCTCGCCAGCGATTTAAAAGACTAACGGTGTATGTAGAATTAAATCTGTCGACCTGAAAGTGACATGGCTTACACAGACAAAGCCCGTTCTCGCTTGACGTAATAAAACCATCAGGCTGATTTTCATCGTAGCGCGGCCCTCCCGGGCTGGCAGCATAAATGTGACCAGCTTCTCCCAAAAAAATGGTCTTACCTGAATTCGAATCATAAACATGGAGGTGGGATCTGCAGTCCGGATTAGCACATACGTAGCCTGCATCTCTAAATATCTTCTGACGAACGCTTTCGCTAAAGTCTAAACGGTTCGAACTTTGTCTCATTGCTTCCTCACAATCCTGGAACTGCGTAATGGGTAGTATGTATCGCGGAGCTTCAAACGTGAATAACGTATCTTACTGGTTGCCTTTAGGTATCGCTCCCCAAAATTGGAGGAAAGTAACTTTTCCATAGTTCCATCAACGTTGCTTGTATCTGTATCTCAGAAAAGGAGAACTCTCGCGGCCAATGCATACAACCAGGGCATCTCCTGCCCACCGGCTGAGCACCTTTTTTAACGACATTTTTTTCGAGTCCACTTACAAGTTAACGGCTCTCACGAGCCGTAACATTCTATCAGTGCAACATAAGGTATCGGCAGTTTGTCGAACATATTGAGTGCGTGGAAGCAGGATTGGACTTCAGCTGGTAAACATCGGACTCGTACATTTCTTAACCCGATCATCATTTAGGCAAGCAGTAGCGAGAACTGGAATTAGCCAAGTTGTAAGGTTTGTGAGTTTAGTCAGGGATAATGCGGTTACCTGGATCCGATGAAAAGCACAGGCGGGGAAGGAGATGCTGCCCAAAGCTCAGCATTACTATGGCGGGTTGCTGTGTGCCAACCCGCGCCCGTGCTGTAACCCTTACAGTGCGTTGCCTCAGTTGAACAATGTGTACCCACCCTCCTCCTCGTCATACACCATCACAGCTGCACCAGACGGCACACCATCGGTCTGATCGCGCATGATGTCACCGGCCACTGCTTCAGCTTCTTTAAGCTTGTCACTGTGAAAAACATACTCGCCACGCTCATCAGACACGGCATATTTAAGAGGTTTTTCCATTTTCTGTACTCTGTTGCAAGGGGGAGAATACCCCAGCGCACGCTGGGGGGAAGTTAACGAATTAGCATCGCATTCTCGGAATCGTAGCAATAACGATCCTGCGGAGCTTTCTCAAAACGCATTTGGTCGCAGTCCGGTGTTAATACCAGACCGCCATGTACTGTATGGACGTGTAACAGAGTATCCCCACCGTCAGTGTCGATATGCATGGCAGGCACACCGTCATTAATTTCCAGAACAAGGCCGAATCGCGGGTCACCGTTTTCATCCAGAATCTCAATAAAGTTCTGATTACCCAGGCGAACAACCATGCGGAACTGTTTCGCATCTTCCGGATCCTCTACTGGTTCACCCGCAGGGATGCGCCAGTCCACCATAGGCAGAATGACCTCGTTTTCCTCTTCTTCTTCTACATTTATCACGAGAAGAGATTTCAGTTCTCCTCGCGTCTTTTTCACTTCGTTGGCATCAGGGATCAGTGACTTGATCTCATCCCCAAGAGCCGACAACTCGTCTTGCCAGCCTTCGGCATCATGTAGCGCCCACACGTTTCGTGCAAGACTCGGCAGGGAGTCATCGGGTGATACGCTCAGGTACGGTGAGGAGTACTGATTGGAGAGATAATTTTCCTCGGTATCTGATGGAGTGACATGGTTAATTTGCCCACCGCAGTGGTCTGCAATAACACGGCCAATATCAAACATGAACTCCTGATGTTTTTCCACGGTGTCCAGTTCGCCTAAAAGTTCTGGTTTAATTAACAGACCGCAAACTAATTCTGCAAGCTCTTTAGGTGTAATTTGCTTAGCCATTTTAACGCCCTCGTAATTAGTTAAATAAGATTACTGATTCGGAATATGAGTTAATCATATAGAACGAGAGGTCTCTGTTAAGGGGCTTTTTAAAAATAGTTTTTCTTCGGAAAGCCGCTAATGGCAAGGGCTGAAAGACCAGGACGGGGCTGAACTTAACCCAGCTTTTTCTTTCCGTTTGAAGCCTTTTTTGTTACTGAGACTCGTTTACCATGTCAGTAGTATTGCCCGGCATAAACTGTGTCGTTATACATTAATTCGTCTGAAAGACTTTCACTTCATTGTTGGACTGGCGCTGTGGTTTTAATACTCCTTGCTGAACGGGGGCTGAATGGGGATGAAATTTGCACGCTATCCGGACCTGCTTTCATTGACCGCCCGGGTAACATAGTCCCAACGATGAAAAAGGGGTCACTATGAATATGAGACAGATGCTACGGCTGGCACCACTTCTTGCGATCATTTCACCAGGTATTAATGCGCAGGTGTCTGAACTGGTTTTTAAAGATTCGCTCGATGCGGATAAATCTGCCACACCTGATATCGTCTGGATTAACCCGATCACCGGATTCGATGCACAGGTAATCACCGGACTGGACCGCTATGTGGAGCTGACATTGCTGGATACCGCTTCTGTTTCAGTATGGAGCGAAAGAAGCTCGAAAGTAACGGTCGACGACCGGCTAAAGACGACCGGCGGAACAGAGTTTTATGGCAAACGCTTATCTGTCCCCGCAGTGGCCGAGGGCAGCTATACACTGCGAGAAGTCATCTATGATCTCCAGAACAAAGAAGTATCCAGACAGGATTATCCGCTTTCCATCGACCGTACCCCCCCATCCACAGGCACTATTGGTTATTTCCGTGGAGGTTGGACCCAGGGTAGCGAGGCTGCTTTCACCTCAATCCCCGCGGGTATGCAGTATTCAGCCGTTAATGCCCTGACGTTCAAAGGTCTGGTTGATGACCGCTCCGGGCTGGACAGAGCGGAATATTTCACCGTAGATTCGTCCGGTGTAGAAAGAAAAAAAAATATAGGGCTGAATGTTCTCGATGGCTCAGTCACCATACAAATTAAGGATGCGTCTAACGCTGATATTACTCCCGTATTGCAGGATCAATACCGGGTGGGTGTCTACGTTTATGACAAAGCCGGAAACCGGGCAGAATTGAGTCGTATCAGTACCGTGGACAGAGTTATGCCCTGGATGCAGTTCCAGGTATTAAACGGTAAAACCAATGTATGGGAGCCATACTCCCCGGCGATGGTTGTATACTCCAACCCCATCAAAATCCGCACGCTGCGCCGCAAAGCTGATTTCGCCCCAGCAAACGGAACCACTTACGGATGGGCTGATAAACGCTCTCAGTCATCTGATACAGATTACAACATTTACCAGTATAACTATGTTTTTCCTAACAATGCGGACAGTTACTACGACTTTGAAACCTACGCCGGGGGAGTGCGTCGTGTACTGGACAGCGAGTTTAAATTCACCCCTGATCCAGACTTTGAAATGGGACCTGCCCGTGTATCTTCTGCCTATTATCGCAGTGATACTGAACAGTGGGTTAATTCAAACTCGAATGATAAAGAAGTACATATAAGTGCTTTCAGGGCCACGGTGGCAGCACGGCCCTATGCACAAAAAATCCGTACAACGACCAGTCCTGCTTACAACTGCATTATTCCGGCAGGTGAAGATAGTTGCTCGATGAGCACGGATTTGCATTACGTTGGCAAAGGGTCATATACCTTTTATATGTATGCCGGTAAAACCGATTCTGCCGTCTTTGATACAAAAATTGGAGGATGGACTGTCATCTGGGACTCGAACGCTCCGGACATTAATTCTGCCAGCGTCAGTAGGTCGAATAAAACGATCCTGATGACTGTTGTTGATAATGATCGCGTTAATTCCACAGCCGAACTAGTCCGATGGGATACCAAAATATTCAGAGCATTGCTGCGGGATGCAAATGGTAAAGAAATCGTTTTAAACCCGAAAACCTGGACTGAAAGTGACTTCAAAACAAAAAATGCCGTCTTCAGTTATGCTTCACTTCCGGATGGCCGGTACACGGTGGTCAGCGTCAGTGCGACCGATCTGGTCGGGAACACGGCCACGCTGGAGTTGAACGAAGCTCTTAATATTGACTCGGTTCCACCGACAGTGGCATTTTCGTATCAGGGGGGCAGTGCTGAAGGGAAGCTGATAAAAGGTCTGGAAAACCTTGTCATTACGCTAAGTGACGCCTCCGGCGATGCGAGTTTTACCAGCCTGAATCTCAGCGGTGGTCCCAATAAAGAAAATGTCAGTCTGACGACCACACAAACAGGGAAGGATACCTATGCCCTTGAGTATCCGCGTCTCTTCCCGGCACAAACTTCAGACGATGGAACCTATAAATTGACCGCCGTTGCAGTCGACGGCTCCGGTAACAAAACCACGAAAACTTTAAATTTCCTGTATGAGCCGGACAACCTGATTGTACTGGATCGCATGAAGACGCTGGGATCAGCCACCGCGCTGAAAACAAGCGATGATAAGCCCCTGGCATTCCTGAAAACCACATCGCTTCGCAGCAAGGATGGGTCAATCATCACCGGGCTGATCACCGGTACCATTTCCTTAAGGAAAGACTCTGATTTTCCGATCACCATCTCCGGCGTCACGGTAGCTCCTGGAGAAACAAAAGCCGTAAGCCTCGATATGGGCCAAGGTGATGAGAAGCTCTTCGCTATCACCCCTGCAGTTAATGGTGTTGGCGGTAACTCATTCTTTAGTATAGAGTTTCCACAGATATAACGGTCTGGAGATGCCCTGGTTTTACATTTATCCCGTTCCTTTCTTTGCAGGCGGAACGGGAATTTTCTAACTGTATAAAACTAGATTCGCGCCGCCGTTTTGTGCCACTTAAATTACAGCCGCTGTGTGGTGCTAAAATAAGGCAGCTATCCGACCCTGCCGCCTTCAACCGTCCGGTTAACATAGCCCCATTGATTAAAAAGGGGTGACTATGAATATGAATCGGCTTGCACTACTCCTCACTATTATCTCACCGGGCATTCATGCTCAGGTTTCCGAACTGGAATTTAAAGACACGCTCAACGCAGATAAATACGTTACTCCGGACAAAGTCTGGATCAACCCTACCACCGGTTTTGATGCGCTGGTGATCTCTGGCCTCGACCGCTACGTTGAGCTGACCGTTATCGACAGCGCCTCGGCGTCAGTCTGGAGCGCAAAGAGCACCAAAGTCACTGTAGATGACCGGCTGACGACTTCAACCGGCACTGAATTCTATGGAAAGCGCGTCTCGGTACCGGCACTGGCTGAGGGCAGCTATACCCTTCGCGAAATCATTTATGATCTGCAAAATAAGGAAGTTTCCCGCACGAATTATCCTCTGTCCATTGACCGAACAGGGCCGGTAACCGGCGCTATCGGTTATACTCGCGGTGGGTGGAGTTTCGGCAGCGATTCCGCATTCACGGCCGTCCCGACAGGAATGCAGTACACCTCGGTCATGGCACTGACGTTTAAAGGCTTATCGGATCCTCATTCTGGTCTTGACCGGGTTGAGTATTTTACGGTTGATCCTAACGGGGTGGAGAGAAAGAAAAGCGTGTCGCTGAATGTAATAGACGGCTCTGTCACCGTTCCCATTGCTGATGCGTCAAACTCCACGATCACACCAATCATGCAAGCTGAGTACCGGGTTGGTATATACATTTTTGATAAAGCGGGCAACCGGTCAGAAATGAGCCGTCTCAGCACAATTGACTCAGTACAGCCCTGGGAGCTTATCCAGGTCTATAACGAGCGGGACCAGATCTGGGAATCTTATAAAGCAGGGCAAACGATCTATAAAAATCCGGTAAAGATGCGCACCCTACGTAAAAAATCAGACTTTGTGGCCAACAATGGTACCAAATACGGTTGGGCTGATACCAGGTTCCAGTCTTCGGATGCTGAATACAATATTTATAGCTATGAGTTTGTTTATCCCTACAACGCAGATACTTACTACGAATTCCAGACATATGCCGGTGCTATTCGGCGTATCCGTGATGCCACCTACAATTTCAAGGCGGATCCCGGGCTTGAGCTGGCGCCTAAAGTTGTGTCCACAGAGGCCTATCGCGAAGATACCGGCACATGGCTTACTTCCGGCACGAGTGACAAGACGATACATGTGACCCGATTCAGGGCTACGGTGGAGCCGCGCAATTACGTGCAGAAAGCCAGACTTTATGCGAACGCGGCTTATAACTGCCTGATCCCGATAGGTGCCACCAGCTGCACCATAGAAGCGGATTATAATTACAATACGTCGAAAGGTGCCTATTCCCATTGGCTTTTTGCCGGGAAGGTAGATAGCACAGTGCTTGATACTCGACTCGGCGGCTGGACATTCATCTGGGATTCCAACCCGCCGACAATTCACTCCGCCTCGGTAAATCCTGCCGAGAAATCGATAGTCATGACTGTTATCGATAATGATCGGGTTAACACCGTGGCGGAGCTGGGACGATGGGATACCAAAGTATTCAGCGCGAAGGTCCGGGACGTAAAAGGTAAGGTAACTGTCCTCCAACCTTCGACCTGGTCAGAAAGCGACTTCAAAACCAAAAACGCGGTTTTCAGCTACGCCAGCCTGCCTGAAGGGCGATATACGGTTTTATCAGTCTCTGCATCTGACCTTCGTGGAAATACCACCACCATGGATCTGAACGAAGAAATAAACCTGGATTCAGTCCCGCCTGCCATAAATTTTACATATCTGGGAAGTAACGCGGAAGGCAAATTGATCAAGGGGCTCGAAAATCTGGTGATCACCATCAATGACGCGTCCGGCGATGCACAGATTGCTGGCATCAATTTAAGCGGCGGGCCTAATAAGGAAAACGTTAGTCTGACCACTATAAAAACCGGGGCGGATACATATGCACTCGAATATCCGAGGTTATTTCCAGCGCAACTTGCTGAGGATGGAATGTATAAGTTGACTGTGAATGCTATCGACGGATCGAATAACCAGTCGTCTAGAATTCTTAATTTCTTATATGAACCGGCCAATCTGATCGTCCTGGACCGCATGAAAACACTAGGGTCGGCCTCCGCCTTAAAGACCGGTGATGATAAGCCGCTTGCTTTCCTTAAAACGACCTCGCTTCGAAGCCAGAACGGTTCAATCATCACAGGGCAGCTTACCGGCACCGTCTCTCTGCGCAAAGATTCTGATTTCCCGATCACCATTTCCGGTGTAACCGTCGCGCCGGGTGAAACCAAAGTGGTGAAACTTGATATGGGGCAGGGTGAGGAAAGGCTTTTTGCCATTACCCCGGCAGTGAATGGCGTTGGCGGAAATGCCAACTTCTCGCTGGAGTTCCAGCAGTAGTGTTTACCAGAAAGCAGCTGCAGTAGACATCCCCGTATCCTCTGAGATGACAAACAGATGGTACGGGACATTCACTTCTGGTATTCCCGGCCAGGGAGCACCATTCACTTCCTGATGACCATATCCACCTGAGGTACAGTTTCTATTGATGCCTATCCGGACATGTTGCCGAAGTCATCCGGGTTAACATGTATCCACTCAGAACACGGGGGGCATTATGAACACTGATAGGCTTTTTCTTCGGCTGGCACCACTTCTTGCGCTCAGCTCCATGGGTATACATGCCCAAGTCTCAGAACTGGTATTTAAGGATACGCTCAATGCAAACAAATACCTGACGCCGGATAAGGTCTGGATGAATCCTGCAACGGGCTTTGATGTGCAGGTGATCACCGGCCTCGATCGTTATGTTGACCTGTCGCTAATCGACAGCGCATCAGCTACCGTGTGGAACGCCCGAAGCACCAAGGTCACGGTTGAAGACAGACTAAAAACCTCCACCGGCACTGAGTTTTACGGCAAACGGCAGTCGGTACCGGCAGTGGCCGAAGGGAGCTATATACTGCGGGAAATTATCTATGATCTGCAAAACAAGGAAGTGTCCCGTACCGATTATCCCATCTCGATTGACCGCACAGCCCCAATAACCGGCACCATCGGCTATACGCGAGGAGGATGGACCGCAGGAAGCGACGCCTCTTTTACAAACCTATTTACAGGAATCACGCAAACCGCCGTTCAGGCCCTGGTATTCAATGGATTGGGTGATGCAAATTCGGGTCTCGATCAAGCAGAATATTTTACCGTTGACCCGTCAGGGCAGGAGCGGAAAAAAAGCGTACCGCTTAATTTAATGGATGGGACAGTCACTATCCAGATAGCGGATGCGGCGAACGCAACGATTACGCCTGTGGCTCAGGGTTTATACCAAATTGGCGTGCGGGTTTTTGACAAAGCGGGAAATCGCGCAGAGCTCAGCCGTATCAGTGCCGTTGACCGAACCATTCCCTGGTATCAATTTCAGGTGCTGAACGGTCGAACCGGATCCTGGGACTCTTACGTTCCGAATATGGTGGTTTACAGCAACCCAATTAAGGTACGTACCGTTCGCAGGAAGGCTGATTTTGTCTCAGACAACGGTACACCGTTCGGATGGGCGGATAAAACTTTCCAGACATCGGATGCCGAATATAAATATTACGACTATAACTACGTATATCCCAATAACACTAATAATCAATATGATATACAGACTAATGCCGGTGGCGTAACTCGCATTCATGACAGTAATTTCAAGTTTACTCCGGATCCGACAATGGATCTTGGACCCAAGAACCTGACATCTCACTTTTATCGGTCGGATACCGATACGTATATAAATAACGGCACCACTGTATTCGCTCGCACTTTAACTATCGGAGCTTTCAGGGCAACAATGGAGCCGCGGAAATATCCACAGAAAATCCGTTCCGCGACGACCCCAGCCTACAACTGCATAATTCCGGTAGGCGATACATCATGTGAAATGCAGGCCGATTTGCGATATCTCACCGGTAAAGGGTCTTCCACGATCTACATCTATGGTGGAAAGACAGACACCAACGTCTACGATACACGTGTTGGGGGGTGGACTGTGATCTGGGATACTAATCCGCCGGAAATTCAGTCCGCATCCGTGAGCCGCTCGGACAAGACGATCCTGATGACTGTCGTCGACAATGACCGCGTGAATACGACCTTTGAACTCAACCGTTTTGATACGAAGGTCTTTAATGCGACGATTCGTGATGAAAAAGGTAAGGTTACGGTGCTTACGCCGAAGACCTCGGGCCAGAGCGATTTTAAAACCAAAAATGCAGTTTTTAGTTATGCCAGCTTACCTGACGGCCGTTATACCGTTGAGAGTGTTTCAGCAACGGACCTGGTAGGTAATACAGCGACGCAAACGCTGAACGAAACCTTATTTCTGGATTCTGTCGCACCGACTATTAGTTTTACGTACCAGGGCGTCAACGCGGAAGGGAAGTTAATCAAGGGACTCGAAAACCTGACCATTACGCTGAGTGATGCGTCCGGAGAAGCGCACTTCACCAGCCTGAATCTGACCGGCGGGCCGAACAAAGAAAATGTCAGCCTGACTACCACCAGGACGGGTGTTGATACGTATGTGCTGGAGTATCCTCGTCTGTTCCCAAATATTTCATCTGACGACGGCAGCTACAAACTGACAGTTAGTGCGGTTGACGGATCCGGGAATAAATCAACGAAGGTGCTGAATTTCCAGTACGAACCGGACAATCTGATCGTGCTCGACCGTATGAAAACGCTGGGTTCGGCTTCTGCACTCAAGACCAGTGATGACAAGCCGCTGGCATTCCTGAAAACCACGCAGTTACGCAGTAAGGATGGGTCAATCATCACGGGGCGTATCACCGGTACGCTGGCGGTGCGTAAGGACTCAAGTTTCCCGATTACTCTGGCTGGCGTCACCGTTGCTCCGGGGGAAACGAAAGAAGTAAGCCTGGACATGGGGCAGGGTGAAGAAAGGCTTTTCGCCATCACTCCAGCCGTGAACGGTGTCAGCGGTAGCGCAATTTTTTCTCTTATTTTTGAGCAGATTTAATAATCCACAACGACATCTGAAAGGTAATCCTGTTCTTTCCGCAATGCTCTTCCCAGGTTATAAGCCAGGGGAGAGCATTTTCAGCAGTTCTTTCACTATTCCATCTCTGTTTGCTTCACATTACAACCTACCATCTTCTCCCGTCTGATTTTTTGTCTGAGTAGTGGTGAAAATTACACCTTATACGGCCCTGTACAGGCTTGCCTGCGGTTTAACATGGAGTTATTCAGCAATACAGGGTATCCATATGAAACGTCTTCTCCAGCTTGCGCCACTTCTTTTCGTCTTTGCGCCTGGCATTCATGCAGAGGTGTCAGAACTGGCGTTCAAAGACACGCTAAACGCCGACAAATACGTAACTCCTGATAAGGTCTGGCTCAATCCGGCCACTGGTTTCGACGCGCTTGTGATTTCCGGGCTCGACCGTTACGTTGAACTTAAGCTGCAGGACAGCAAGTCGGCAACAGTCTGGTCTGCTCGCAGCACAAAAGTTACGGTAGATGATCGACTAAAAACATCAACCGGCACTGAATTTTACGGTAAGCGAATATCGGTACCCGCGGTTGCCGAAGGCAACTATATCCTGCAGGAAATTGTCTATGATCTGCAGAACAAGGAAGTTTCCCGTACCAGCTACCCTATGTCCATTGACCGCACCGCGCCAGCCACTGGAGTGATCACATATACCAGAAGCGGATGGCAACAGGGGTCTGAAGCCGCATTCACCTCTATCGTTAACGGCATGCAGTATGCCGGAGTGCAGGCCCTGGTTTTCAAAGGACTGGCAGATGGTGGTTCCGGCCTCGACCGTGCCGAATATTTTACCGTTGACCCCAATCGGGTTGAGAGGAAAAAAAACGCAGCGCTTAATTTTGTCGACGGCTCGGTGACAGTACAAATTGCTGAAGCGGCCAACGCCACAATAACGCCAATTCCACAGGGGGAATACCAGATTGGCGTATATGTTTATGATAAAGCCGGGAATAGGGCGGAATTAAGTCGAACCAGCTCTGTGGATATGCTTCTGCCCTGGATGCAGTTTCAGGTATTGAATGAAAAAGATGGGACATGGTCGAACTATACCCCGAATATGACCGTGTATACCAATCCGATAAAGATTCGAACACTGAGGCGTAAATCTGACTTCACTTCGGTCAATGGTACCCATTACGGTTGGAATGATACTAACTTTCAATCCTCAGATGAAGAATATAATATTTTTACTTATAATTATGTTTATCCCAATAATACAGATAGTTACTATGAATTCCAGACATATGCCGGTGGTGTCCGTCGTGTATTAGATAGTGCGTTTAAATTTACCATTGATCCCGGTATGGACCTGGCGCCAAAACGTATTTCCTATGAGATGCATAGGGGGGACACAGATGAATGGCTACCCTCGACATCGCTTTGGGCACGTTCTTTCAACATTACTGGTTTCCGGGCCACAATGGAACCACGTGCCTATGCTCAGAAAGTACGAACGATTACCAGCCCCGTCTACAGCTGCGTAATTCCGGCGAATGCCAGTTCCTGTGAAATGACGACCGACCTTAACTACATTACACCAAAAGGGACATCTACAATTTATCTCTATGCAGGTAAGACTGACTCAGCAATTTATGACACCAAAATTGGTTCATTCGTGCTTACCTGGGACAACAATCCACCGACTATCAACTCCGCGGCGATCAGCCGATCAGATAAAACTATCCTCATGACGGTTACCGACGAAGACAGAGTTAATACCACTCTACTTAACCGATGGGACACGAAGATCTTCAATGCCAATTTGCAAGATGCAAACGGTAAAGAGATTGTTTTAAATCCCAAATCGTGGAGCGAAAGCGATTTTAAAACTAAAAATGCAATCTTCAGTTATTCCAGCCTACCGGATGGCCGCTATACAGTATTGAACGTGACTGCTACTGATACGGTTGGCAATACCGCAACGAAAGTGTTGAACGAAGAAATATTGCTAGATTCCATCGCTCCGGCTATCTCGTTTTCGTACCTTGGCGGAAGCGCTGAGGGGAAACTGATCAAGGGGCTAGAGAATCTCGTCATCACGATGAGCGATACGTCCGGAGATGCGCAATTTACTAGCCTGAATCTGAGCGGCGGGCCGAACAAAGAGAACGTTAGCCTGACCACCATCAAGACTGGTACAGATACTTATACGCTCGAATACCCTCGTCTCTTCCCTGCGCAAACATCTGATGACGGAACCTACAAACTTACGGTTAATGCAATCGATGGTTCTGGTAACAGATCATCAAAGGTGCTGAACTTCCTATATGAACCGGATAACCTGATCGTTCTCGACCGTATGCAGACTTTAGGTACCGCCACAGCGCTAAAAACCAGTGACAACCAGCCACTGGCGTTTGTACGGACCTCGCAGCTCCGCAGCAAAGATGGATCGATCATCACCGGTCAGATTTCCGGGACGTTGTCAGTGCGAAAAGACTCACATTTCCCAGTCACTATAGCCGGGGTAACAGTTGCTCCTGGAGAGACGAAGGAGATTGTGCTGGATATGGGGCAGGGTGAAGATAAGCTTTTTCCGGTCACCCCAGGTATCAACGGTGTCAGCGGCAGCGCCACGTTTTCTATAAATTTTGCACAGATTTAGCATGCACCCGGTGCCGCACTGCGGCACCTCTTCCATAGATGAAACACAACTCTTGCAGACGTAAAGAAAACCCTAAGAAATTCGCATTTCAACTTCTACCCCGAAAGTTACTTTAAATAGTCACGCTTATAACACGCTCATTCTTCTCATTTATAAACCATCCTATTAAACGCTTATTAATAAAAGCATGGCGCTTCAATTTATACGCATTTCTTTGTCTGGTTCATTCCGCTAATTTCAGAGTGAGACTTTAATTATCCCCCTACCTGTTCTTCACATCCCTCGAAATTTATTTTTCTGAAAGCCCTTAACATGCGAGTCCGACCTGGCAGAATGAATTTATTCAACACGTGTCGGGGGCATCAACATGAAAGCACAACAATGGTTTGATTATTCCGGTAAAGAAGTTTTCGCATGCAGCGTTGGTAACATTGATGAGAAAACAGGGACGGGGGAATATACCTTTCGTCAGCTCTGTACGTATTGCCGTGGTAAGGGGGTTTATCGCCAGTATTACTCCAGTAAATGCAGTAATTGTAATGGCACCGGTTATTCGCTGGAATCAAAACGTACAGCCTACACACTGCACGCCCTGTTTATCAAAAACCGACCTGCGGCCACCGGAATTTACAAACGGCAGAAGGAAGCTGAACGGAGTAAAGAAGTAACAGCATCCCTGACGCGTCAGACCGACTTCACCATCTGGCGAGCCCGTAATGAGCGTGTCGTCGCCGGTATAGCCTCATTAGCGGCTAAAAATTCATTCATGGCCTCGCTCAATGGCCAGCTTGAAATGCACAAGATGCTGTCACCCCGCCAGCTCGAAGTTGCAGCCAAAATTATTAACCAGCAACAGGGTCAGGCACTTGCCGACTGAAAATAAATTAAAAGAAAAGAAATTCAGGAGGGAGCGATGATTTGCTCATTCAATGATATTCGTCTCGAAAAATCATTCCGGTCTGGTAAACCTCAGTCAGGTTTACCGGCCAATATTTTCAATACGCTACTTAAAAAACTGTCGATGCTGGATCAGGCTGAGACCGAGGAGGAGTTGGCATCTAATAGCTTACGTTATAAAAAACTCATCATAGTGAGTAATACCGTTTCATCAGTGCGTGTTAATTCAAAGTACCGTCTTTTCTTTACATGGGATAACGGGGCGCACAACGTGCAGCTCTCTGCTCATGATTATAAATCCCTAGTGCATTAATAACAGGAGAGAAACTTGAAAGTTTATGGCATCAAATTAAAAAACGTGAACGGCATAGAACTTTACATGCGTGCCAACAGCCGAGCCCAGAGCAGAAATATTCTGTCTTATCTTGAAAACACACTCCTGTCACCGGATGTGCAGTACCGGCAGTTGAAGGATAAAGCCATCCTGCCAAGCGTGTTTGGTAATGGGTCGGAACTTTTGGCACCGGATCCACTTGCTACAACCCGGCAGGTGATTGGTATGACCCTGAATGGTCTGTCGCTGAGCGGAACTCTGTCCCTTGGACAAGAGGGTAAGTACACGAGCTTCCGGTGCCAGCTGGGGTTTCTTAAAATGTCGGACAGCACAGGGGACGGTTGGGTCACGTTTCCGTTAAATAAAGATGGGATAGACCGGTTTGTCCAGATAGATGCCACGAAGGATGGCGTGAGTCTCGACTGTGAGCTGTTTATCCGTGCCCAAAGCCGCAATGAAGCACAGGCAATGCTGGATACACTGCAAAACGCCGCTTTACGCAACGAGGTTGAAGTCAAGTTGACCAAAAACGTACGCTTGCTTTCCCCGCACCCGGATATTCGTATTTCTCGCATGAGTACAGATACGCAGGCTGACATCTATGAGCTGATGTTTAAATTGAGTGGTATCGAGCTGCAGTCCACTGTCAATGAAACGAACTTCCGCTCAGTGCTGTTGATGTGCGCTAACTTTGGTGTCCGGCTTAGATTCGACTTTACAGATCTTCCTACGTTTTTCGTGACGCGTGAACTGATCCGCATGTCGACAGTACAAATCTACACACGTGCCGGTGCGCCGGAGGATGTCCGCCCGATCCTCTCAAAGCATGAATCCCATTTCATGCAGGAGTGCATGGACGACGCAGTAAAGCAGGGGGGACTGACCCCCGCCCGCCATGGCAGGCAGTTTAACGGTGTGATCGTCAACGCGACTCCCGGAGATGCTACCAGCGGGTTTGTATACCTTGCGTCGCCGGATTTCAAGCCCGGACAATTTATCCTGACCGGAGAGGTCGTTCATGTCGGGACTACCGGGAAGAACACCTATATTGAAACACTCGACGGATACCGCTTCCTGATCACATCCTATGACCCCGGCTACCTTCAGGAATTAAAAACCCTGATGCAGAATAATCCGTCATACTATGGATGTTACCGGTGGTCAGCATAATTAAACAGACGGGAAAGTAGCTTTTGTTAGGTAATCGTTGGCCTGGATAATTATGTAAAAGGAAAGAAAACGTCTTCATACGAACTTTAGCGTTGCATTTAATTTAATTAATTGCAGGACTACGGCTGCACGCTGAAGTCCTGTTTTTTTATTTCCTTAGCACTTCAATCAATACTCCTGGATGGCTGCAAATTATTTCCTGTAAAGGCCTTAACACGCGAAGGAAATTTTATACCATTATTCCACTAGCCCATGATGAGGATTCAGAATTGAAAAAGGCCACTTTCCCAGAAAGCCGTATTGATGTTGTTTCCATGCTCGCAGAAATAGATTACAGCCTTAATGATATCACTCAACTTAATATCGCTGAGCACGGCGAGATTGTGACAATGTCGCGTACGACCGCCCTGCGTGCAGAACAGGAGGAAAGACGCGTCATCATTAGCTTCAATACCCGTGTTTTTCAGGGAAACCCCGTCATAATTATTGATATCGAACAATTTGAAAACCGCTTGCATGATGCTCTTACCTCTGATGAATACCCGGTGTATTCGACTGTATTTAAAGTTGAGGATTACGTCGTATATTCTGGTGAAATTAAAGAAAGTTTTGAGACATCTCTTCAAACGTTAACCGCATTTTATAAAAGCTAATTTGCTGAGGGCTATTTTTTAATAGCCCTTAACACCTATCTCGACTTTGATATGATATCTTCATGAAAACTTTAATCAGAGATTAATTAAATGAGCAGAGTTAATAAGGTCATCGGTGATTGTGATGTATTTGGTTTTTTAGCTGCGCTGAACTATTCGCTGGAAGATATCGCTGGTTTGTACATCCAGAAAACATGGATCTTGATTTTGGTAAGACAAGACGGGCGTGAAGCAACTGTGAGAATCTTTCAAACGGACGAAAAATCTCTCGGTGCATGCTACCAGTTTATGGCAGAACAATCTGAGCATCAGATTGTTAATGATGTCACGACAAAATTGCACCAGTCACGTATTTTCGGTGAGAGCCAATATTACCGCGAGATATTGCCGGTTACTAAAGCGTTTGAGAAGGGGTTTAAAGCGCTCAATAAGGCCATGAAGGCACATGCAAAAGCTTTTATGCGCCCCTCTGAAGAATTTGGCTATCAATTTACACGCTGAGCCAGCCAGCCCCGGTAATACCGGGGCATCACCCAAATTCTACCTACTAATTGAAGAGAGAAGACAATGAAAACCTTTTGCGTAAAACTGAAAATCCAGGCTGGCGCGTATGAGAAGTTCGCGATCCATCTTGTAATGGCCGCTGATGAAACGGAGGCTGGGAAAAGTGCGATGCTCGGTGAATGTCAGGACGAAGAAACTGCGGAATGGGCTGACGGCGGCTTATATGATCTAGGAGGCGAATTTTGCTACTCCGTAAAATCGATTAAAGAAGTCCCGCCGGAGCAGGTGGAGGTATTGAGACAGTACCTGTGAGCAGTATATGACCGGATATTCCGGTCTTTTTTATACATCGATGCCAACACACAGCGGGGAGCTGTATCAGGTCGGGGCTGATGACTTGGGAGCAGTACGGTGAAACCAGCTGCAGGCGGAACTGGGGAACCTCGGATTGAGGCTGGAATTACCAACCATATTAACAGGAGCTGCGTCACAGATGAATGGACTGACGCCGGAATTAGTGGAACGTATTTATGCTGAGGCGCCGGATGCACTGAGCAACGATGAAATATATGCCCGTGTCCAGGAGCATACAGGAATGACCAATGAGCAACTTCAGGAACTGAAAACGTTCGGTAAGGCCGGTCGCCGCGATAAAACTGATGCGAAACACCAGCCGGAGGCTGCATTTTACGGGTAAGAAAAGGGTAAACCTACGGAAGAAATACCTGTAAAAATATACAGAAAACAGGGGGTTATTCCTGGGCAATGACGAGTTGTATTGGTATAATGGCGTTGGCGCTTAAGGCTTTTTTGCCTTACGCGACTGGCAGAAATGCTGGATGTTGTGAGGCAGAAAGAAGAAAGCCCCGTAGGATGTTAATTTTCATTAACCAACCACACGAGGCCATCTGCTTGACTCGACACCAACAGAATAGCCTCTTAGCTGCCGCAAGGCAAGGAGAGAAGGCCATGAAACTGCCGCGTAACACCCTGTTCTGGTGCGTATTGGTAATCTGTATAACTTTACTGATCTTCACCTATCTGACACGGAAAACGCTGTGCGAGATCCGGTATAAAGATGCGGGACGGGAGGTGGCGGCATTAATGGCCTACGAATCCGCTAAGTAGCCAACCTCGGCGGGGGGAAACCCCCGCCACTTTGGGCTGTAGTGTCTGGTTTGCCATAAGCGCCTTTATTATCAGGACTGCCGGTGTATGCTGGCAGTCCTGATACTCGGTCTCATGCTAACTTCATAATGAGTTAATTATCGCATGACAACAGGATTAAGTAGACCACCAGTGAATAAAAAACAGTGGATGAAGGCTCTGTTGATCCCCAGCCTGGGAGATATGTTCTTTGTCGCGACGCTCATCCTGGTCGTAGTGATGCTGCAACCGGAGAACATGTGGGTGCTGATCGCACTGTGTCTTCTGGCATTAGGGGTAAGTGTTAATCTATTTCGAAAAGCACTAAACAGGCTGAAGTTGGAAAAGGGTGTGTAGCGACATGATGAGCCACGGACAGACAGACGTAAGTAGCTTTTTACAAATATCCTGCCCCAATCCGGTATAAACACCATCAAATCAGGAAAAAAAATGGAAACTGAAGATCTGCGTCACCACTCCAACCTACCTGTTGCAGATATTAGCGCGGAGCATGCTGAGAACAGCGACACACTCAATGTGCTGATGGTAGAGAACTCCGATCTGAAGCAAAAACTTGCCGACCTGCTTGCGGTGACCGCCGGGTTACAGGAGTGGATTAAGGCAGTACCGGATGACGTGGTTGCTTCGCTTCCTGCGATGCCGGGGATCGACGGCGACTGGGCAGGGGAAGTCATTCATGCCGCGCAAACGGCGTTGCGTAAGGACTAATTATCGTACAGCGTGGTATCACTATGCTGCGTTACTGTTGAGCGGAGAAGTTAAAGCAACGTTCCTCATTCTGGCGCATCAGCTTGCCACATCTTTTGGATAAGCGTACGGCTTCAATCATTCCTTTCCTGCCGCGCCTGCGGCTTGCCCAACACTTCGCCACCGTCCGGAAATCGACACGGTGACTCCCTGTTACGTCTGTCAGGCATTGTCACGAACTTCACTCTTAGGGAGTCTATATACGGCATTTTGGCTACGAGACATCGAGCTGCGTATCATACCGATATCGGGTCAGATCTTGCTGTTACAAGCGGGAAGTAATCCTGTCGACAGGGCTATTAAAGCGCTGTGTCATTAATTTATTCCGCCAGGCGTGTTTAAGCGTCACGCTTTAATTGGCGCTTTTCAAAGGATATAGCGATATTGTTTCTGTGGATTATATCTATTTCTGCCCCTTAATTTGTTATATGAACCTGTTATGATTGCTCATAATTTAACGCAAGGAAAAATGATGACCAAAGTAACTTTCCCTCTGACCCACTGCAATCTTTTGATTTTGCTTTCCGATTCCGGTTACGAGCTGTCAGATATTTATGAGGCCTATTTGCAAAAAGCTCGTTTTGGCAGGGCGGGAGAGTTCTTTTCGATTATCCGGGCTAAACAGGCTGATTGTCGAATTGAGCTTGCAGTCATTGAAAACTATGCTGATGCAGATAAAACAATTACAGTGAAATGCACACAGTCTGAATCTTTAATGCGTGGTTTTTATGAAACTGTCTCGGGCGGTGATTTATATACCACTGTTTTTCAGTATGCAGATATCTACCCCCTCACAGAATCCTTCAGATCCAGTCTGGAATACAGCGCGAAACAGATTGCGAAATTATTTGCAGAAAATTGTTGATAACCAATATTCAGCCGGTGAACCTGAACAAAACTTATAGGATGAAAATGAAACCTCTGTCTGTCGCGCCTGCTCACACTGATATTCTGAACTACCTAACGAGCTTTAATTACACACTGGATGATGTCACAGGCGTCAGCCTGAAGAATTACTCAAAACGCAGCGGTAGCCGAGTGACGTTATTGGCTAAACAGCCCGGTCGCGAGCTGAGCCTCACCGTGCAATGTAGTAAAGCGCTGTCCTGCGTACCTGATAAGTTGTTGGTCTGCATCGCACAGAATGAAGATCAGTTGTGTAATGCGGCTACGGCAACGCTGACTTCCCCGTTTTATCAGAAACGGACGAACTATCGTAGCGAGGTGGAGCTGAACCCTGCCACTCACAAAGAGTACATGCGCTCTCTTAAGTTACTGAAAGCCCATGCTGACAGTCGCCGTACAGATGCTGCAATGCTGGAACAGCAGTATTGCCTCCGCTGAAATGGGAATCTGCCTGCGGCGGGCGGATTTTCTGCTGTCGCCAGGCGCCCACACACCAGACGCTTCCCGGCCTGCCGATATCAGACCGGCAAACGTCAGTATGCATTCAGATTTGGTACCGCTTTAACCAGAAACACCTCCGCAAACGGGAAGACAATAACTGTCACTTTCCCGGTCTGAGGGCGGCTTTCAGCCCCGGCCTGTCATTAACCGGATCGCTCGGCATGACAGTAAACACCAGAGCAAGTATAACCGCACCATTGCCGTGGGCGGTATTTGAAAAGCCGCCAGCTTTTATTACTGCTGATATTAATATAAGCCTTATGTTTTTTATCGTTTCTTATTTGTTTTGCCAGTATGCGAAGATTATTTATATAAAGCCCTTAACAAGCCTCTCTACTTCTGTATTCTGACCATGTTGGGCAAATATGCCGTTATTTAATAACAAGAGAGTAGGTAAATGGCTAATTATTACACTAAAGGATCTTTCATTATTCCTTGCTCCTCTGCCCAAGCGGAAATGGTATCAGAGGCGCTGAGCTGGATTGAAACGGAAAGCGCGGAAAAAGGGACTGAGCTATTTAAAAAAAACCTGGCTGAATGCACAGAATTAGAAGTATTGATCCGCAACATTGCTGAGCGTCATCCTGAGTTCAATCACGCGGACCCAGGAATCTTGACAGCGTGTGAGTTTGGCAGTGAAGAGGATGAGGGTGAGGACTATGCATCAAACCTGACGTTCGAGTTTGCACATTCAGTAGAAAGTGATGGTCTATGGGTATTTACGGACGAAACGCTGAATATTGACCATGCCATTTGTGTTACTCAGGCTGTCCTCGCCGTATTTGATTTGACTGTTCAGGTCGGAATTGCGGTTGCGTATTCCTGCTCACAGCCACGCACAGATGGTTTTGGCGGTGCTGCCTTCCTGGTTTCAAAAGACTTCGTGCGTCATTGTAATGTGTTTGATTTTTTGCATATGGAGGACCAGGCGTTTAAGGCGCAGGAGGCGCATTATCTCGTCAACGTGAAACGCCATGAGGCGGCAAAATGTTTAGTTCAGCAGTACGTGATGAACATCAAAAATTCGGAAGACGCGCTCAGCATGCTGAACACTCTTCTTCTCGGCTATGCACGCTCCAAAGGCAGTGACGAGGCCACTATCGAGGAGTCTGGCTATATCCACATTTGGGATGAGTCCGGCATTGCGGCAGGTGAGATTCGTCGTCTGACCCCGGCAGAATATTACGTCATGAAAAATGCCTTGCCCGACGTGAACAATCTTGCAGTGGCATAACATCATCAGGTGACGGTGCCTGCTACGTGCAGGCACCATCTTTCTGTATACCCCTGCGGCTATCTCCGCCCCCGCACATCCGTAACCTCAGGTATCACCACAATGTCTGGCTCCCTCAGAATCATCCCACCGCCGCCCGAACAATGCCTCAGCAAACGCAGAAGAAATCTTTGCTACAACCCTGTCCTCACAACGCTACATGGCACCTGGCTGATGTCAGCCATCCTGTCTGTCTCCGGTTGAGACAGGAAGAGGCAGCATCGCAGCTCTGATATTCAGCTCACGATTAAAACTGACTGTTAAACAGAGGAACAGAATATTAAATCGGATTTAGTCTTTAACTAATACTTCAGCGTTTATAAAGCTGCAATCTTCACTTTTAGTATTAATTGTCAGCGTAGAGATGGTGGGGAATTTTTTATTAAAACCCCTTAACAAGTTCTTCCGGTTTTGTAATCTAACTACATCAGGCAATAACGCCGAAACATACAATTAAGAGGGAAGGGCTATGTCCAATTATTTTAATCACGTTTCTTTCATTATTCCTTGCTCGGTAGCGCAGGCAGAAATGGCAGTGCAGGCTGTCGCTTTTATTGAAAACCATCGTCTTGCTGCGGGGTATGGCGTTTTTCAGAAAGACCTGGCTGAGTGTACTGAATTAGAGGTGCTGATCCGTTGTATCGCTGAGCGCCATCCTGCGTTCAATAGCGAGAAGCCGGGGATCATGTCCCATCTGGACGGCGAAACCAACCTGCCGTTCTTAGTTGCATTTTCAGTAACCGAAAAAGGGCTTTGGGTGTTCAGTAACGAAAGCATTGATATTACCCACGCTATCGCGTTAACACAGGGCATTCTTGTAGCATTAGACCTCTCGATCATTGTTGAAATCCCAGTGGCCTATACGTGTTCAGATCCAGTCACAGAAGGCTTTGGTGGGGGGGCTTACATGGTGACGAAAAACGCCGTGAGAGACAATTCGGTGGGGGACTTTATCCAGGCGGAGCGTGACGCATTTAATGCGCAGGAAGCTTACTACCAGGTCAACGTGACCCGATATAAGGGTGAGCAAGCTACGGACCATCCGTATCTGATGAACATCCACAACACAAACGTAGCTGCCGATCTCGTCAATATGCTGCTGCTCAGTGTTGCATCTAAAGAAGGGGCAGAAGATGCCTTTATGTCCGAGTCTGGATACATCGGTATCGATGACGAGTCCGGCATCGGTGCCGGTGCCATCCATCCGCTGACACCACTGGAATACAGCGTGATGAAAGCGTACCTGCCAAACGTAAACAAACTCCTCACTGCCTGAGCCTGACACCATCCACAGTGACGCCAGCCCTCTGCGGCTGGCATAAGGAAACAAAAATGCCTAAAACGATTGTGGCTCCGCTGAGCTGTGCCAACGACTTCGCATCAGAAATACCGGAAAGCTTGTTCGTCACTTTTCAGGATGAAACGATCGAGAAGATAAGAAACATGGCGAAGTTGGTTAACGAGCTGGATGGTGTGTGCTTCGAACTGGCCTTGCAGGACGGTATCTGGTCGGATGCAGACGAAAATGAATTGTCAGACGAGATGGGCTTTGAGCAGTTCGCCATCCCACAAAATGTGGATTATGAGAGCCTTAAATCGCATATGCTGGGGCACAGCAACCGCGTTGACGCGCCCGTAATCAGGGTATATCCGTATAGTTTCTCCCTGTCAGCCGTTCCTCGCAATTGTTCGTCTAATTTTACCGTAACAACAAAGGTAATCCCCTTAAAGTTTCTGGAGGACCCTGAGCCACTGAACATATTTGCGACCGATTTGCAGTCTTAACGAAATTCCCGGACGCTGCTTTTAATTTGCGGCGTCAGCCTTAATTGTTCGGACACTCTTAGTTCTTAAATAAAAACAAAAGCCGAGGTCTGTTGTTTTTATTTAAGAGAAAGTGAAGTCTCGTATTTATAATAGTTTTTTATTATTTTATTTATTCTTGGCGCTATTAAATCATTGCTTAAATGTGTCATTATTAAGGCATCAGAGAAAGAGAGCTAAATATGTTTACTGAAACTTCGGTTGATTATTTCGACCAGAAAGTCGTATACCCGCGTAACGAGGCACCATTATTAGTGAGTGATAAATGGTCTGAGGTATGGCGTGTTCTGGAAACCAGTGAAGACCTGAATTTTACCGACGCTACTACTGGTGTAAGCATGGCTGACCGTATCCGTCTGGCAACTCAGTCGATTTATGAAGCAATCACCAGCGGCTGGACATGCCAGGTGGCGGTATCCGGGGGGAAAGACTCAGGGGCAGTTCTGCATCTTTTTCTGATGGCGCTGGTGCGTGCAGTGCGCAATGGATCCAATGTCAGTCCGTACCATTTCATCACTACCAGCGATACCGGTGTGGAAAACCCGGAGATCCGCTGGCACTGTGACAACATGCTGAGCCAGCTTCAGGCCTTCATCGACAAGGAATCTCTCCCGCTCACAATCCTCGTTGCTTCGCCATCTATCGCACAGGGCTGGGTAGGACGCATTCTCACGGGGCGGGGCCTGCCATCCTGGCCATCATCAGGCAATTCGCAGTGTACCCATGATTTGAAAATCACACCGTCCCGTCAGGCAAAGAAGCGATATCTTCGCAAGCTACCGGCGTCAGTCCGAAAAAAGGTGTGTCTGCTCCTGGGTTCACGGGATGATGAGGGTTCAAACCGCGCCGCGAACATTGCCCGCATGGGGGGTCAGGCCTCGACTATAACAATGACCAATGAGGGTGGAGAGCTGTATCCAGTTAAGGACTGGGGTACGCAGGATATCTGGTCACTCCTGATGGAATGTGGTTCTGAAGATCGTTATCCGCTGCCGGGATTTATGCAGAATAACCTGGCGCTGGCAGAGTTGTATAAAGATGCGACCGGCGAGTGTGTATGGACATCTACCGGGCAGATCAAATCTTCGGGCTGTTCCAGCCGCTTCGGTTGTTTTTCATGCCAGGCAGTCTCCGAAGATAAGTCCATGAAAAGCCTCCTCGCCATAAACCCAGAGCGATATGCCTATCAGGAAGGCCTTAACCGACTTCAGCGCTATCTGTCCAAGATCCGTTTCGACTGGTCGAAGCGCAGCTATATCGGCAAAACGCTCTTCGCTGGTGGTTATGTCCGGCTCCAGCCTGATGTTTTTTCGTCTGCTGTCGTCGAACGCCTTTTTCACGTCTGCTGTAGTCTTGACTACGTGGAGCACCAACGTGCTCAGCGCGTGCGTGAGCAACTGAACTGGGGCAACCTGCCCGACACACCCTATAACCGACGGATGAGCGAGCCGCAGTTCCGCATCGTGTCGGAGGCCAACGTCATTCACGTTGATTTCCTATGGGCGCTTAACTGCTTCCACCCGGAACCTTTTCGTGCCATGACCATCTTTCGCAGCGTCTGGCTGGAGGGGAAACTGGACCTGCTTGAAGACGAACCGGAGATGATTGCCGCACCGCGATCACCACAGCCCGCACCTGTGTGGTTACGTATCCCTGCGTGGGCGGCGAACCCAGACTTTGACGGGCTTGCTGACCCGCTGGCTATTCAGGCCTGTTTTGATGGACAGGATGATCCGCGTGCTGTCCGTAGGGTGGAGACCCCTGAGGGGACGCGTTGTATCGTGGCATTTGGAGAGGATGATGAAGTCACGGTTGATGAGGACAGCGCTGCATTCATTATCTGGAATGAGTACCCGGACCTGGCCCGACGTGCCAGAGCAGGTGAGTTTACTCCGGGTGCAGCGGCACAATACCTGCTTCGTTTTGGTGTTGTCAGCCTGGCGAAAGGGAAAGGGACTGTCTACCACCGAATGGCGGCACGGGGCCAGCTCTATCACCGCATGGGGCTTTCTGACCGTATTCCACTCGAAACGCTGCGTCATTCAGGCAAACACAAAATCATCAGTGACCGGGCTTACCGCCAGCTTGTCGCCCGCAAACTGAACGGACAGCTTAAAGCCAGTCGGTTCTGGTACGCGGTAGCCTTCACTGCTGCCCTACACCAACATAACAACACGGCGCTGGGGGAGTGGATCACACGCGAACTACAGACCGAGGAAGAACGTCTGGCAACAGATCGGCAGCTACAGGCGAATGAGCGACTCAGGGACCTGGTGCTGAATTTATGCAGTATGCGTCTTGCGTGGATCCTCCGGCCCGCGTTGCCGGTCACGACAACGGAGCGCCTGCAATACCGGCACGCTCGCCGCCAGGCGTACCATGCGCTGCGGCTCTCTCGGTTTACTGGCAACCGGGAGTCGGTGGACGAACTGATGTGGACACTGCGATGCCTTGTTGCGTCACCCGGCACACAGGATATTGAATTCTGGAGTCTGCGCGAGGCGCACCACGTCAGACCCGATGCACTGAAACGCATTGTCGGTTACATGCTGAAGGGGATCGTAATCTTCAACTCACGAAGCGCTACCTGATAATAACGGTCCGGGCATGACGGTTTCATATCGCGACAAAATGCTCCAGGTAAACGACAAGAGCCGGTCAGGCGCTGTGATTAAATAATCTGGCAATTAATCCTATATCAGGAGATTTAAACGGAATGAAAGACTTCTTTACCCCGTGCGTCAGGCTGGTACTTGTACTGTCCATTTTGCTGGTGGCGCTGTACGTATTCTCTGACATGTTCCAAAAAGTCCCTGTCGAAATCTTCACCGCCGTGCTGGCGTTGTTCTTTGTAATCAACACCGCAATCGCCCGTGTCGTGGACACGAAGCGTGCCCGTAAAACCGAATCGTTGCAATAAATCTAACCCGGTCCTGTCTGTCAGGACCGGTATTCACATACTGAGGAAAAATGATGGAACACGAAATGGTGCAGGAAACTGAAATGAAATTGGTATCAATGTTTGCTCGCGGAAAATTTTCGGACAAAGCAGCGGCGGAAAATGCAGGCCAACTGTTTTCTATTAAGATAGAGGAAACGGTGACAGCCAATGACCTTCACCTAATCTGCGACACCGTGGCGCAGACTTTAGGGTTGAAAGACGGCATCGAACTGGTGTTCTGATTAGCCAGTCACTGAACCAATAATGCTACCACGCACAACCAGTAATACAGCAAACGGGAAGTGGTGTGTTCAATGGTACGCGGATAAACGCTGTTTCAGCTTCATGGCATACCAATCCCTATAACAGAGGCACTGAGGGCTGGTAGCGTGGAGGGTTAAGCAATACAAAACAGGCTATATAAAGCGCAATATTTTCATTTTGTGCCGTCGGCTTCCGATGTTGTGCGCTCCGGCACAGATAGCTTGTTGCTTTTAATAGTACAGCATCGGTAAGGAATTTCAGACCCGATCTGATGTTTAAAGATAATTTTTTAATGGAAATGAACCCATGAACAACACCGTAGCTCCACCAGCTCCGGCGCAGTCCACGCTGGAAATGATCTACCGCATCATTGAGCTGAATCATCCGGATCATCGCATCCCGGAAAACATTCATCCTGCACAGGGGCAATTCGTTCTTACTGGTCCACGCAGCGGCCCGGTGAACCATAAAATTGGTTTCTGTGTGCAGATCAGGAAAGGCGAACTGGAATCAGATCGCCCGACCGTGCTGTTAAGGCATGCAGACGGTTCGGTTTCCGCACAGCCCCATACGTGCCTGTTCGCGCTGTCGGCAGAACAGGAAGTGCTGGCCCGTCGGATCTTTAACTCATTCCCACGGGATGAAAAACCAGAACAGGGTTACACCTGCTCTCCGGGGTGTGTCTGTACAGACCCATCACGTAAATTCGGTTTCATTGTTCCGTTTGAAGCACCTGTCTGAAAGAGAACGACAATGTGAAACGATGACAGGTGGTATTGAGCGTAGTTCATGAAGAGGGAGCGATACCTTGAAAGCATTCTCTGTAAAGCAGCCTTGGGCCTGGTTAATTGCAAACGGTCATAAAGACGTTGATAACCGGCTCTGGCCCGCAGCACATATAGGTAATGTGCTGGTTCATGCAACAAAGGAACGCGCCAGTGAACATGAATGGCACATAGCACGCAAACTCTGCGAGACGCAGGGGATCGAGCTGCCGCCCGAAGCGGCACTGCCGCGTGGCGGTATAGTCGGGATCGTCAGCATCACCGGCTGCACTCTGGGGCACTGCCAGTCTCCCTGGTTCTCCGGGCCGGTGGGCTGGCAATTAGCCGACGCTCGCCAGCTTGATTTTGTGCCATTCAAAGGCCGGTTAACGCTTTTTGAAACCGGGCTTGAGCCGGAGCCTAACCGCAATACGCTGAAACAATGTAAAGTAAGACCAGCGCTGGTGGTAAATTACTAAAGCCACGACTAAATACCTGATCCCAATCTACAGGAGCAACAATGAATATTTCCATTACTGACGTGACCACATCCATGCACAGTTGCCTTGAAGGCTACGTATCAGAAGTGATCGATTCCATTCAGGTTAGCGCAGGCCGTGAACTGACTGCTGAAGAGCAGAAATCTATTTTCAGCTTTATCAACCGCGAGCTGGAAATGGTCACTTTCTCACTAAACCCTACAGGCGATAGCAGCGAACCGTTACCTGCTTAAGCTTGTTACGGCCCGAGGCGTTAACTTTCCTATCGGACCTCAGCAAACTGCGGGTGGGGTCCCACATAAAACTGACAGTCATAACCGCTGTACCTTTCTGCCAATACTAGCTTGTGAATCGCCCTCCTGAACCATGCCTGCAAAACCAGAACTGAACTTACCGGCTATATGTCTTTGAATTAGCGGGCTACTACTGTTGTTGCGAAGTAATAAAACCTCAGCCATTAGTT
>OIFG01000168.1_pt1 | contig 34305 bp, 33 predicted proteins | sample 1582031 | NCBI WGS metagenome assembly OIFG01 (sample SAMN07501051, study PRJEB24779) | human gut metagenome | isolation source: stool | host: human infant | place: USA: Pittsburgh, PA | reverse complement strand
GGAGCGGGAAACGAGACTCGAACTCGCGACCCCGACCTTGGCAAGGTCGTGCTCTACCAACTGAGCTATTCCCGCAAAATCTGTGCTGTCGTAACGATGAATTCTCTGTCGTTACGGGAGGCGCATTATACGAGAAATCCTTTCTGCTGCAACCCCCCCAAAAGCGTTTTTTTATAAATTTAATTCAAGTGCTGCAATATTCGTCACATTGCGCATTTTTAAATCGTTATAGCGGTTTAGCCCCGGCAACTGCAGCACCGCCGGGGTTCTCGCTTACAGTTTAATGAAATGTTCGCGGTAATACGCCAGTTCCGCTACCGACTCACGGATATCGTCCATGGCCTGATGCGTCCCCTGCTTCTTAAAGCCGTCCAGCATTTCCGGCTTCCAGCGGCGCGCCAGCTCTTTCAGGGTACTGACATCGAGATAGCGGTAGTGGAAATAGGCTTCCAGCTCCGGCATGTACTTAAACAGGAAACGGCGATCCTGGCCGATGCTGTTACCACAAATCGGTGACTTACCCTGCGGTACCCACTGTTTGAGGAACTCAAGGGTAGCCAGCTCGGCTTCGCGGTCGCCCTGGGTGCTGGCTTTCACGCGATCCACCAGGCCGCTGCCGGTGTGGGTACGTACGTTCCAGTCATCCATCAGTGCCAGCTGCTCATCGGACTGATGCACGGCAATGGTTGGCCCTTCCGCCAGCACATTCAGGTTCGCATCGGTTACCAGTGTGGCGATCTCAATAATGCGATCGCGCTCGGGATCCAGCCCAGTCATCTCCAGATCAATCCAAATCAGATTGTTTTCATCTGCACTCATGTTATTTTCCACCCTTCTCGTATAACCGGCCGTGGCAGGTTAACTAGTATTAATTAGTGTGTATCATAGAGGTTTTGCCCAATATGGGCGACCAGGAGCCAGCACGATTGAGTAAAAATAAACTCTCCAAAGGGCAGCAGCGCCGCGTGAAAGCCAATCACCAGCGCCGTCTTACAACCACTTCGGAGAAGGTCGATTACGACGACAACCTGTTTGGCGAACCCGCTGAAGGCGTAGTGATTAGCCGCTTCGGTATGCATGCTGATGTGGAATCGGGTGATGGCGAGGTTCACCGCTGCAATATTCGCCGCACCATCCGCTCGCTGGTAACCGGTGACCGCGTGGTCTGGCGTCCGGGTAAAGCCGCAGCAGAAGGCGTGACGGTGAAAGGCATCGTTGAAGCCGTGCATGAGCGCACGTCGGTTCTGACGCGCCCGGACTTCTACGACGGCGTAAAACCCATTGCCGCCAATATCGATCAGATCGTCATTGTCTCGGCGATCCTGCCCGAGCTGTCGCTGAATATTATCGACCGTTATCTCGTCGCTTGTGAAACCCTGCAAGTAGAGCCGCTGATTGTCCTGAACAAAATCGATCTGCTCGACAGCGAAGGCATGGACTTCGTTAATGAGCAGATGGATATCTATCGCAAAATTGGCTATCGCGTGCTGATGGTCTCGAGCCGGACGCAGAATGGTCTGCAGCCGCTCGAAGAGGCATTAACCGATCGCATCAGCATCTTTGCCGGTCAGTCCGGCGTGGGCAAATCCAGCCTGCTGAACAACCTGCTGGGTCTACAACAAGAGATCCTGACTAACGATGTCTCTGACAACTCCGGTCTGGGTCAGCACACCACCACCGCCTCACGTCTGTATCACTTCCCGCACGGCGGCGATGTTATCGACTCCCCGGGGGTGCGTGAATTTGGCCTGTGGCATCTCGAACCCGATCAGATCTTTAACGGCTTTGTCGAATTCCTCGACTATTTAGGCGCGTGTAAATACCGTGACTGTAAGCACGATAATGACCCTGGCTGCGCCATTCGTGCCGCGGTCGAAAACGGTGAAATTGCGGAAACCCGTTTTGCCAACTATCACCATATTCTCGACAGCATGGCGCAGGTAAAAACGCGTAAAAGCTTTTCTGAATCTGATGACTGACAACTAAGCTAAGCGTCGCTAAAATCGTCCCCTTTTTTCAGGTTCCGGCTGTCTGACAGCCGGATCAGGAACGACAAAACAATGGCCTGGAGGCTACCTTGTTAAACTCATTTAAACTTTCGCTTCAATACATTCTGCCAAAACTGTGGCTCACTCGCCTGGCGGGCTGGGGCGCGAGCAAACGAGCGGGCTGGCTGACCAAGCTGGTAATCGATCTGTTCGTGAAATACTACAAGGTCGATATGCGTGAAGCGCAGAAGCCGGATACCGCCAGCTACCGCACCTTTAACGATTTCTTCGTGCGCCCACTGCGCGATGAAGTGCGTCCGCTGAATACCGACCCGAACGTGCTGGTGATGCCTGCTGACGGCGTGATCAGCCAGTTGGGCGCGATCGAAAACGACAAGATCCTGCAGGCTAAGGGCCATAACTACAGCCTGGAAGCTTTGCTGGCAGGTAACTACCTGATGGCGGATCTGTTCCGCAATGGTTCCTTTGCCACCACTTACCTGTCGCCACGCGACTATCACCGCGTGCATATGCCGTGCAACGGTATTCTGCGTGAAATGATCTACGTCCCGGGCGATCTGTTCTCGGTGAACCATCTGACCGCGCAAAATGTCCCGAACCTTTTTGCCCGTAACGAGCGCGTTATCTGCCTGTTCGACACCGAGTTTGGCCCGATGGCGCAGATTCTGGTGGGTGCCACCATTGTCGGCAGCATTGAAACCGTCTGGGCGGGCACCATTACGCCACCGCGCGAAGGCGTGATTAAACGCTGGACCTGGCCTGAGGGTGAAAGCGAAGGCTCCGTGGCGCTGCTGAAGGGTCAGGAGATGGGCCGCTTCAAGCTTGGCTCCACGGTGATCAACCTGTTTGCCCCAGGTAAAGTGAAGCTGGTAGAGCAGCTCGAAAGCCTGTCCGTAACCAAACTCGGCCAGCCGCTGGCGGTTTCGACGGAGCCTTTCGTCACAACGGACGCAGAGCCTGCCCCGCTGTCAGACGAAGAGATCGCCGCTGAACTCGAAGCCAGCCCGCTGGTTGATGACAAAAAAGACGCAAGCTAAGCAAAGGTAAACTGACGTGCGCCTGATTATCACTTTGCTGATGGCCTGGTGCCTCAGTACGGGGGCGTACGCCGCGAACGCCCCTGACAGTAAACAAATCTCACAGGAACTCGAGCAGGCGAAGGCGGCAAAGCCAGCCCAGCCAGAAACCGTTGAGGCGCTCGAGGCTGCGCTGAACGCGCTTGAGGAGCGTAAAGCCTCCCTTGAGCGCGCTGCGCAGTACCAGCAGGTCATCGATAACTTCCCCAAACTTTCACAAACCTTGCGCGCGCAGCTGAACGATATTCGTGAAGAGCCGCGCCAGGTGCCTGCGGGCATGACCTCTGACACCCTGAATCAGGAGATCCTGCAGGTCAGCAGCCAGTTACTGGAAAAAACTCGCCAGGCGCAGCAGGAGCAGGAGCGCGCCCGCGATATTGCGGACTCCCTGAACCAGCTGCCTCAGCAGCAAACCGATGCCCGCCGTCAGCTCAATGAGGTAGAACGCCGGGCCGGAGCGCAAACCGGCGCTAACGCCCTCAGCCAGGCTCAAAATCTCGGCCTACAGGCGGAATCTGCCAGGTTAAAAGCCAGGGTAGATGAACTGGAGCTGGCGCAGCTTTCGGCCAACAATCGCCAGGAGCTGGCGCGTATGCGCTCTGAGCTGGCGAAAAAACAGGGCGAGCAGCTGGATGCTTATCTCCAGGCGCTGCGCAATCAACTCAACAGCCAGCGCCAGCGCGAAGCCGAGCGGGCGCTGGAAAGCACTGAACTGCTGGCGGAAAACAGCGAGAACCTGCCCGCCGGTATCGTCGAGCAGTTTAAGGTCAACCGTGAGCTTTCTGCCGCGCTCAACCAGCAGGCGCAGCGCATGGATCTGGTGGCTTCCCAGCAACGCCAGGCCACCAATCAAACGCTACAGGTACGTCAGGCGCTGAATACGCTGCGCGAGCAGTCGCAGTGGCTTGGCTCATCGAACCTGCTTGGTGAAGCCCTGCGCGCCCAGGTTGCCCGTCTTCCTGAAATGCCAAAACCCCAGCAGCTCGATACCGAAATGGCGCAACTGCGTGTGCAGCGTCTGCGCTTTGAAGATCTGCTGAATAAGCAGCCGCAGCTGCGCCAGATCCACCAGCCGGACGGCAAGCCGCTCACCGCCGAGCAAAACCGCATTCTGGAAGCCCAGCTGCGCACCCAGCGCGAGTTGTTGAACTCCCTGTTACAGGGGGGCGATACGCTGCTGCTCGAGCTGACCAAACTGAAAGTCTCAAATAGCCAGCTGGAAGATGCGTTAAAAGAAGTCAACGAGGCCACTCACCGCTATCTGTTCTGGACCTCGGACGTACGCCCGATCACCTTCTCCTGGCCGCTTGATATTGTTCAGGATCTGCGGCGGTTGATTTCGCTGGATACCTTCAGCCAGCTTGGTAAAGCCAGCGTGATGATGCTCACCAGCAAGGAGACGATTTTCCCGCTGCTTGGCGCATTAATTCTGGTTGGATTCAGTATTTACTCCCGCCGTCACTTCACCCGCTTCCTCGACCGCTCCAGCGCGCGCGTCGGTAAGGTGACCCAGGACCATTTCTGGCTCACGCTACGTACGGTTTTCTGGTCGATCCTGGTGGCCTCGCCGTTGCCGGTACTGTGGATGACCCTGGGTTATGGCCTGCGTGAAGCATGGCCTTACCCGCTGGCGGTGGCGATTGGCTTTGGGGTAACCGCCACCGTGCCGCTGCTGTGGGTCGTGATGATCTGCGCCACCTTCGCCCGGCCGAATGGCCTGTTTGTCGCCCACTTTGGCTGGCCGCGTCACCGCGTGGCGCGGGCGATGCGCTACTACCTGATGAGCATCGGGCTGATTGTGCCGCTGATCATGGCGCTGATCATGTTTGATAATCTGAACGACAGGGAGTTTTCCGGCTCGTTCGGCCGCCTGTGTTTCATCCTGATTTGCGGCGCGCTGGCGGTGGTCACGCTGAGCCTGAAGAGAGCCGGGATCCCGCTCTATCTCGACAAAGAGGGCAGCGGCGATAACATGGTCAACCATATGCTGTGGAATTTGCTGCTCAGCGCCCCGCTGGCGGCGATTCTGGCGGCAGCCGTCGGCTATCTGGCCACTGCCCAGGCGCTACTGGCGCGTCTTGAAACCTCGGTAGCAATCTGGTTCCTGCTGCTGGTGGTCTACCACGTTATTCGCCGCTGGATGCTGATTCAGCGTCGTCGTCTGGCCTTCGACCGGGCGAAAAACCGTCGTGCCGAAATTCTCGCCCAACGTGCGCGCGGCGAAGAAGAGCCAGCCCATATGCTCAGTACGGAAGGAACGGTGGAGGTCGATGAAACGGAGCTGGATCTGGATGCCATCAGTACCCAGTCCCTGCGCCTGGTCCGTTCCATTCTGATGCTGATCGCGCTGCTGTCCGTCATTGTGCTGTGGTCGGAAATCCATTCAGCGTTTGGCTTCCTGGAAAACATTACCCTCTGGGATGTTACCTCGACGGTTCAGGGCGTGGAAAGCCTGGAGCCGATTACGCTCGGCGCGGTGCTGATCGCCATTCTGGTGTTCATCATCACCACCCAGCTAATCCGAAACTTCCCGGCGCTGCTGGAGCTGGCCCTGTTGCAGCATCTGGATCTCACCCCGGGCACCGGATACGCCATTACCACCATCACCAAATACCTGCTGATGGTGTTTGGCGGGCTGGTGGGCTTCTCGATGATCGGCATCGAGTGGTCGAAGTTGCAGTGGCTGGTAGCCGCGCTCGGTGTCGGGCTTGGGTTTGGCTTGCAGGAGATCTTCGCCAACTTTATCTCAGGCCTGATTATCCTGTTTGAAAAGCCGATCCGTATTGGCGATACCGTGACGATCCGCGATCTGACCGGCAGCATTACGAAGATCAATACCCGCGCCACCACGATCAGCGACTGGGATCGCAAAGAGATTATCGTTCCTAACAAGGCGTTTATCACCGAGCAGTTTATCAACTGGTCGCTGTCGGACTCCGTGACGCGTGTGGTACTGACCGTACCGGCCCCGTCAGATGCCAACAGCGAAGAGGTGACGCAAATTCTCTATACCGCGGCCGAGCGCTGTTCGCTGGTAATCAGCACGCCGGAGCCGGAAGTATTCCTGGTGGATTTACAACAGGGGATCCAGATTTTCGAGCTGCGTATCTATGCGGCCGAAATGGGTCATCGCATGCCGCTGCGTCATGAGATCCACCAGCTGATTCTGGCGGGCTTCCGTGAACACGGTATCGACATGCCATTCCCACCGTTCCAGATGCGACTGGAAACCCTGGACGGACGTAAGACGGGAAGAACATTAACGTCAGCGGCGAAGACACGCCCGGCGGGAAGTTTGTAAAAATAAAAGCCAGCCGCATCAGTGGCTGGCTTTTTTGCCTGCGATTTTACCCAAGACAAAACTGGTACCTGAAAACAAATCGCCATAACCAGATGCCTGCGATAAGTATTGTTATAAGGTACAGAAATCCGTGATGGGCTTTTTTTATCAAAAAAGCATAAAGCGCAGGTAAAAAAAATCGGGAACGTAATGAGCATTCCGAAACCGCGGATATCATCATTCTCGACATACGCCATCAGGTCACAGATGTTTTTGATGTTCTCTTCTCCAATCCACCATTCCTTATCCTGTGTTGAGAAGATAACAGTGACGATAATCGATAAGCACAGCCAGATGATCCCAAGCGTAAATATTTTATAGCTCACTTAAATACCTTCTAAGATGGCCATGATCGCGCTTTTTTTCGCAATTATGCGTCTCACCGTATACTCGTGAAGACTGACCCACGGGATGGTGAATGGAAGCAATGCGATTACCCGCACTTCTTTGGGTATCTCTGTTACATCGTGAACCTGCCAGAATGATTTTTCATCTGCCAGATTATCGGTTCGGATACCCGGATTGGCATAAGAGGTTAAATCGCGTAAATAAAATTCACCCCCCTACTCCCCGCACACTTTCAGGCAGTAGGGGAATAGCGAACTCAGTCAGCCACCCAAACCGGTGATGGCGCTACGCGACGACGGTAATTCTCGTATATCCCCATCGCCATCAGCGAGAAGAAGATCGGGCCGCCGACCATCCACAGCGCGCTGTTCCAGTCGTTGCCCTCAATAACCGGCTGGATCACGGTGAAAATATTTGCAAAGGCTACCACCAGCACGACGACGGTCGTTGCCAGCAGCGTGGCGGCGCGGGTTTTGAAAATCACGAACGGACGTTCCAGATCCTGCTTCGCCTTAAAGAACGGGAACGCCAGAGTCAGGAAAAGATAGGGCAGCGTCATTGATACGTTCGCCATCAGGGTCAGCTTGTTATAAAACGCAGAAGCAGTATCCCCTCCGAACGACACCAGAAGAATAAACACACAGACCAGCAGACACTGCATCCACATGGCATTCGCAGGCATGCCTGCCGTGTTGAGTTGCGTCATGCGGGTCGGCCACAGCGCTTTTGGTGTTCCCTGGATAATCGCTTTTAGCGGCGAATAGATCAGCGTGAAGAAAGCACCGGTATAGGCGAGGAACATCGACAGGCCGGTGATACGCGCAAACCAGACGCCCATCGTCGTGGCCGCATCCGGCGTCAGCTGCATTGCCTGCCCGAGCGTCATCCCCAGGCTCTTCATCAGCACGTAAGTAATATTGCCAAGGTTAGTGGTGTCGTTGCTTAACACCTGCTGCCAGTTGGTGCTCACCCCCCAGAGGAAAATCGCCAGCGAGTAGCCGACAGAGATAACCATCGCCGCGAAGATAATCCCTTTGGCAAAGTTCTTTTCCGGGTTTTCGGTTTTATCGACCAGACCGCCCACGGCTTCAATACCGCCGTAGGCAAAGATCGCAAACACCACAAAGGAGAGCATCGCGAGGCCGGACTGATAGCTCGGGTTAGGTGACGAAACGAAATTCACCTCCTGTGCAAAATGGCCGCCGTTGAGGCACAAAATCGCGATGCTCACCAACAGCAGGACCAGGTTCAGACACATGACTGAAATACCGCCCACGGCGGTTATGCGTGCGATTTTGTTGATGCCTTTCGATGCCACCAGCGTTACCAGCATCATCCAGCAGACCGCGAGAATCCCGACGACCTGCGTGGAGCTAAGTCCAGCCAAAGACCAGACCTGCGTTTTATCTGCTCCAAAGAGAAACGTCGAGAAGGGTACCCACACTTTGGCGGCCGTACTGACCATCCAGACCACGTAGGAAGAGAACCACATAAACGTGCCAATAAACGCGTAGCGCGGCCCGATACTGTTGTTCATCCACGAGTAAATCCCGCCCTCTTCCTTGCGATAAGCGGACCCCATCTCCGCCATCATTAGCGCAAACGGAATAAAGAAGAACAGAGCAGAGACAATATAAAACGGCGTCGCGCTGTAGCCCATCAGGTAAAACGCCGAGGGGCTATTGGCAAAACCAAACACTGACGTAAAGATCATCAGGATGAGACCGGTCAGGGTCATCTTTTTCATTGAGTGGGACATAGAACCATCCAAAGCGAAAATAAACTGCGCGGATGGTAGCAGATGACCAGATGAACAGTGTGGCTATTCAGGGCAAATTAGGAAAATAGCCTGCGTTACGCGGCACTGGAAGTTATTGATGTCATTAATAATTAGTGAGGAATTTATTGCCAGGGAGGGAGGCATACCGGGCAGAGACGCGCACCGCCCGGTATTTTATTACGCGCGATCAACCGTAAATGCAATCACGTCGCCAAGCTGCTCTGCGCCAAGCGCCAGCATCACCAGACGATCAACCCCCAGCGCCACGCCGGAGCAGTCCGGCAAGCCAGCTTTTAACGCGCCCAACAGATTGTGATCGATAGGCTGCTGCGGCAGGCCGCGCGCGGCACGCTTGCGATTATCCTGGTCGAAACGCTGCTGCTGTTCACGGGCGTCGGTCAGTTCATGGAAACCATTCGCCAGTTCAATACCTTTAAAGTACACCTCGAAACGCTCCGCCACGCGGTGATCTTCGGTACTGATCTGCGCCAGTGACGCCTGGCTTGCCGGGAAGTGATAGACAAAGGTCGGACGATCTTTGCCAATCTGCGGCTCAACGCCAAAGGTAAAGAGCAGCTGCAGCAGCGTGTCGCGATCTTCTTCAGTATCTGCAACGTTGCTGAGATCCAGTTTTGCCGCCACTTCGCGCAGCTGGGTTTTATCCGCAGAGAGCGGATCAATTTCCAGATGGCGCTGGAAAGCCTGCTGATAAGAGAGGGTTTCGGCTTCCGGGCACTCCAGTACCTGCTGCAGGAGGTCGTCCACCTCGTTCATCAGGCGATACATATCATAATGCGGCCGGTACCACTCCAGCATGGTGAATTCCGGGTTGTGATGACGCCCCATCTCTTCATTACGGAAACTGCGGCACAGCTGATATACCGGGCCACATCCCGCCGCCAGCAGGCGTTTCATGTGGTATTCCGGGCTGGTCATCAGATAGAGATTCATCCCCTGGGAGTGACCAGGGCCAACGAAACGGGTCTCAAACGGCACCAGGTGAATATCCGTTACCGTCGCCTGGCTCATGCAGGGCGTTTCCACCTCCAGCACACCGCGGTCGGCAAAGAAGCGGCGGATCTCCGACATAATTGCGGCGCGTTTTAATAGATTGGGGATGGATGCGCTCGGCTGCCAGGTGGCCGTTTCGCTCATGAGAAGTTCTCCGATTTCAGACAAGGGGACGAAGTCTACTCGTAACCTATGGCAGAGACAAATTTTGCACAGTCAATTTTGTGGTTTTCATAACTTCCAATAATTTCGTGACGTGATTCATCAATTACAGTGATAAATCGCGGGAAAGAACCGCAAAAAAATCGAACACGTCAAATTTCCCTTTCTTTCCTAAGGCTATACTGCGTTACCCATAAAGGAGCAGTGGAATCGCTTTCGCATTCGCCTTACCGGGCCGTGCACTACCTCAGGGTAGCGGAGATGCGAAATATCAAAAATCTGGAGGAATGTCGTGCATACCTTTCAAGCCGATCTTGCCATTATAGGCGCAGGCGGAGCGGGATTACGCGCAGCAATTGCTGCAGCCCAGGCTAACCCAAACGCTAAAATTGCCCTGATTTCAAAAGTCTACCCGATGCGCAGCCATACGGTCGCCGCAGAGGGAGGATCCGCCGCCGTCGCGCAGGATCATGACAGCTTTGAGTATCACTTCCACGACACCGTTGCCGGTGGCGACTGGCTGTGCGAACAGGATGTCGTTGATTATTTCGTTCATCATTGCCCAACGGAAATGACCCAGCTGGAGCAGTGGGGTTGCCCCTGGAGCCGTCGTGAAGATGGCAGCGTCAATGTGCGTCGCTTCGGCGGCATGAAGATTGAACGTACCTGGTTTGCCGCCGATAAGACCGGCTTCCATATGCTCCACACCCTGTTCCAGACCTCGCTGCAGTTCCCACAGATCCAACGCTTCGACGAACATTTCGTCCTCGACATTCTGGTCGATGACGGCCAGGCCCGCGGCCTGGTGGCGATGAACATGATGGAAGGCACGCTGGTGCAGATCCGCGCCAATGCGGTGGTGATGGCCACCGGCGGTGCCGGACGCGTCTATCGCTACAATACCAACGGCGGCATCGTGACGGGCGACGGAATGGGCATGGCGTTACAGCATGGCATTCCACTGCGCGACATGGAGTTCGTCCAGTATCACCCAACCGGCCTGCCCGGCTCCGGCATTCTGATGACTGAAGGCTGCCGCGGCGAAGGCGGTATTCTGGTCAATAAAGATGGCTATCGCTATCTGCAGGATTACGGCATGGGTCCCGAAACCCCGCTGGGTGAGCCGAAAAACAAATACATGGAACTCGGTCCGCGCGACAAAGTGTCACAAGCGTTCTGGCACGAGTGGCGTAAAGGCAACACCATCCCAACCCCACGCGGCGATGTGGTCTATCTCGACCTGCGCCACCTGGGTGAGCAGAAGCTGCTGGAACGTCTGCCCTTCATTTGCGAACTGTCGAAAGCATATGTGGGCGTCGATCCTGTCAAAGATCCGATTCCGGTACGCCCAACCGCGCACTACACCATGGGCGGTATCGAAACCGATCAGCAGTGTGAAACCCGTATTAAAGGGCTGTTTGCGGTGGGCGAATGTTCGTCCGTCGGTCTGCATGGCGCTAACCGTCTGGGTTCAAACTCACTGGCAGAACTGGTGGTGTTTGGCCGTCTTGCTGGTGAGCAAGCCGTGGCGCGCGCTGCGACGGCTGGCACCGCTAACAGTGCCGCGCTTGATGCGCAGGTGGCCGATGTGGAGCAGCGCCTGAAGAAGCTGGTTAATCAGGAAGGCACTGAAAACTGGGCGAAGATCCGCGACGAAATGGGTCTGTCCATGGAAGAAGGTTGCGGCATTTACCGTACACCGGAGCTAATGCAGAAGACCATCGACAAGCTGGCCGAGCTGCAGGAGCGCTTCAAACGGGTACGCGTGACTGACACCTCCAGCGTCTTTAATACCGATCTGCTCTACACCATTGAGCTGGGTCATGGCCTGAATGTGGCCGAATGTATGGCGCACTCCGCCTTCGCACGTAAAGAGTCGCGCGGTGCGCACCAGCGCCTGGACGAAGGCTGCACGGAGCGTGACGACGTGAACTTCCTGAAGCATACCCTCGCTTATCGCGATGCAGACGGCTCTACCCGTCTGGACTACAGCGACGTGAAGATCACCACGCTGGCACCGGCGAAACGTGTGTACGGTGCAGAAGCGGAAGCAGCCGAGAAGAAGGAGACGACAAATGGCTGAGATGCAAACAATGAAAGTGGAAGTGGTGCGCTACAACCCGGAAGTAGACAGCGCGCCGCACAGCACTTTCTATGACGTGCCTTACGATGAGCAGACCTCCCTGCTGGATGCGCTTGGCTACATCAAAGACAACCTGGCGCCGGACCTGAGCTACCGCTGGTCCTGCCGTATGGCGATCTGCGGCTCCTGCGGCATGATGGTCAACAAGGTGCCCAAACTGGCCTGTAAGACCTTCCTGCGTGAATACCCGAAAGGGATGAAGGTCGAAGCGCTGGCTAACTTCCCGATTGAGCGCGATCTGGTGGTCGACATGACCCACTTTATCGAGAGCCTGGAAGCCATCAAGCCGTACATTATTGGCAATCCGCGCACGCCGGAACAGGGACCGAACAAGCAAACCCCGGCGCAGATGGCTAAATATCATCAGTTCTCCGGCTGCATTAACTGCGGTCTCTGTTATGCCGCCTGCCCGCAGTTTGGTCTGAATCCAGAGTTTATTGGCCCAGCCGCGATTACCCTGGCGCATCGCTACAACGAAGATAGCCGCGATCACGGTAAGAAAGAACGTATGGCGCAGCTGAACAGCCAGAACGGTGTCTGGACCTGTACCTTCGTTGGCTACTGCTCGGAAGTGTGTCCGAAGCATGTCGACCCGGCCGCCGCGATCCAGCAGGGCAAAGTGGAAAGTTCGAAAGACTTTCTTATCGCTACCCTGAAACCACGCTAAGGAGTGCATGATGACGACTAAACGCAAAGCCTATGTCCGGCCGATGCCGTCCACCTGGTGGAAAAATCTGCCGTTTTATCGCTTCTATATGCTGCGTGAGGGCACGGCGGTGCCGGCGGTGTGGTTCAGCATCGAACTGCTGTACGGCCTGTTTGCCCTTAAGCACGGGCCTGAAACCTGGGCCGGTTTTGTTGGATTCCTGCAGAACCCTATTGTGGTGATCCTGAATATCATCGTGCTGGCGGCAGCGCTGTTGCATACCAAAACCTGGTTTGAGCTGGCGCCGAAAGCGGCAAATATTATCGTCAAAAACGAAAAACTGGGGCCAGAGCCGATCATCAAAGGACTCTGGGCGGTGACTGCGGTCGTGACCGTGGTTGTTCTTGGCGTAGCCCTGTTCTGGTAAGGAGACCTCTGTGATTAATCCAACTCCAAAACGTTCTGATGAGCCAGTCTTCTGGGGACTCTTCGGGGCAGGTGGTATGTGGTGCGCCATTATCGCGCCGGTCATTATTCTGCTGGTGGGCATTATGCTGCCGCTGGGGCTTTACCCCGGCGATGCGCTGGGCTACGAGCGGGTGTTGGCTTTTGCCCATAGCCTTATTGGCCGGGTGTTCATTTTCCTGATGATCGTGCTGCCGCTGTGGTGTGGCCTGCACCGCATTCATCACGCCATGCACGACCTGAAGATCCACGTCCCTAACGGGAAATGGGTGTTCTACGGACTGGCCGCCATTCTCAGCGTGGTCACGCTGGTTGCCGTTGTGTTTATGTGATCTTCCTCCGCTCTCCCACCTGTTGGTGGGAGAGCAAAATTCCTGACAGGTTCTACACTTATGAAAAATCCTGTAAGGAAACGCCTATGCGCATCCTGCCCGTCATCGCCGCCGTTGCCGCTGCATTTCTGGTTGTTTCCTGTAGTACGCCTGCCCCGCCTCAGGGCGTGACTGTCGTCCGGCCCTTTAACGCCCAGCAATTTATGGGTTCCTGGTATGAAATTGCCCGTTTTGACCATCGCTATGAGCGAGCCTTACAACAGGTTACGGCTCACTACAGCCTGATGAGCGACGGTGGAATCCAGGTCATCAACCGTGGCTATAATCCTGACCGCGGCATGTGGCAAAAAATGACGGGGAAAGCCTACTTTACCGGCGCGTCTGACACCGCCGCGCTGAAAGCCTCTTTCATCGGTCCTTTTTATGGCGGGTATAACGTGATTGCGCTGGATAAAAATTATCAGCATGCGCTGGTGTGCGGGGCCGATCGTGACTACCTGTGGGTTCTTTCCCGCACACCAACGATTTCAGATGAGATGAAACAGAGATTGCTGGACTCTGCCAGCCGTCAGGGATTTGATATCAGCCAGTTGGTCTGGGTTGAGCAGACCCATTAGTGAGTGCTGAGCTTCAGCCCAATAATCCCGGCGACGATCAATGCGAGGCTGGCAATACGCGCCAGGCTCGCAGACTCACCCAGCAGTAAAATGCCCGTAATGGCCGCGCCTACCGCACCAATCCCCGTCCACACTGCATAGGCCGTCCCTACGGGCAGCGAACGCATGGCCCAGGAGAGCAGCACAATGCTCACGATCATCGCAGAAACGGTAATAATGCTGGGCGTGAGACGCGTGAACCCGTGGGTATATTTCAGGCCAATGGCCCAAACCACTTCGAGTAAACCGGCAATAAAAAGAATAATCCAGGACATAAAGGCTCCTTAACTTAAATAACAGTCTGGGGCCGTCCCCGATGAGAGAAGCGCTTACAGGTCGTCCTGTAAGGCAGGTGAACAACTTATTGTGAAGAGCATGCATTCATTTTTCAACGTCTTTGTTTCTGGCCATAGTTAACCATTTGAATGCAAGAAATAGACGTAATTAGCTGCGAAATTCCCCCATTTATAACTCATCCGACTTCTTTACTATGAGTGACTTCCTCGATGCAGGAAGCGACTTCACTTTGCCGATTGCGAAAACCAAATGTTCAAAATTCTTTTGATTGACCGGTGTCATTACACCCGCATGGGCCTGGAAATGTGGATCAATCATTCAGGGCTGTTCCCCTCCCCCGTTCTGGTAACGGGCCTTAACAATCTCTTTCTGGCCAGAGAGCATATTCTGCAATGGAAACCGACGCTGGTCATTGCAGATTTGCAGGGATTTACGTCAGACATACAACATATCCAGCAGCTCTCTTCTCTGATGAGCGCCAGTGAAACCGTGCCTTTTGTTTTACTGCAATCAGAGGAACAACCTGAAACGTCGGCCTTTATGAATACCTTTCCCTTGTGGGCATCATTAGCCAAAACGATCCCGCTGGCGATACTGGCGCAGACAATTAATGAGGTATTAGCCTCACAAGAAATCAGTGAACCCGGACCTGTCGCAACGCCATTACTGACGCGCCAGGAAGAGAAAGTGTTAACGCTATGGATGGACGGTGCCAGCAACCAGAAGATTGCCAGTAAACTGAGTATTCACGGGAAAACGGTTTACACCTACAAGCGCAATATTCGAATGAAATTGCACATGGATACACGGTACTCGCCGTTTCTGTCACTACCCTGAGGGGGAAACTGAGGGTACGGCGACGTATTCAGCACCGTACCGCCCAAGATTACTGTTGTGCTTTAGTTGCCGCACCAGAAATCGCGCTACCGCCAGAGGAGATATCCTCACCGACGCCGCGAGTGGTATTACAGGCCGTCAGTACAGACGAAAGCACCAGAACCGAAAAGATCGCTACAAATGTTTTCTTAAGCATAATGTCTTCCTTTTTTAGCCAAAGTTATTGTGTACAGCTACATAAGCATAGCCAGGATCCCGGCGAGTGATGGAAAAGGAAGAATTTTTAGGAAAAGAAGAAAAATCAGGAGGCGGCGTGCGAAATGGCATGGCCGAGGCTTTTAATGTCTTCCCCGAAGCCACGGGCCGTATTGCAGCCGGTGAGCAGTGAGCCAACAAGGATCATCAGCAGGAAAATTTTGATTGCGCGCTGCATCGTCCATGAATCCTTTTTCGGTCAAAAAGGCGCAGCAAAAAACTGCGCCTTTCATCCCGAAGTGAATTACTTCACGCGAGATACGTATTCACCAGAGCGGGTATCCACTTTGATGATTTCGCCAGTCTGCACGAACAGTGGAACTTTAACCACGGCACCGGTAGACAGCTTGGCTGGCTTACCGCCAGTACCTGCGGTATCGCCTTTCAGACCTGGGTCTGTTTCAACGATTTCCAGTTCAACGAAGTTTGGTGGGGTCACAGCGATAGGCTGGCCGTTCCACAGGGTCACGATGCACTCTGCCTGATCCAGCAGCCATTTAGCGCTGTCACCTACCGCTTTCTCGTCAGCAGACAGCTGTTCGAAAGTGGAGTTGTTCATGAAGTGATAGAATTCACCGTCGTTGTAGAGGTAGGTCAGGTTCATATCAACCACGTCTGCGCCTTCAGCAGAGTCGGTGGATTTGAAGGTTTTCTCTACACGGGTACCGGTCAGCAGGCGGCGCAGCTTAACGCGTGCGAATGCCTGACCTTTACCTGGTTTAACGAATTCGCTGGCTTCAACCGCGTACGGTTCGCCGTCCATCATGATTTTAAGACCGGCACGAAAATCGTTGCTATAGTAAGTCGCCATAAGGCCCTCTGAAATTGTTAACTGGTAGCTAAGCCACAAAATGGCGCATATTGTAACCCTAAATACCCCGTCCAGAGAAGATTGGTTATCGCAACTTGCCGATGTAATCACCCGTCCTGATGAACTGCTTCATCTGTTGGATCTGGATAATGATGAAAAACTTCTTGCCGGACGTGAAGCGAAACGTCTTTTCCCCCTGCGCGTTCCACGTGCTTTCGTGGCTCGCATGGAGAAAGGAAATCCCGATGATCCGCTGTTAAAACAAGTGCTCACAGCCCAGGATGAGTTTATCTCCGCTCCGGGTTTTAGCACCGATCCCCTCGAAGAGCAGAACAGCGTGGTGCCCGGTTTACTGCATAAGTACCGTAATCGCGCCCTGCTGCTGGTTAAGGGCGGCTGTGCAGTCAACTGTCGCTATTGCTTCCGTCGTCACTTCCCGTACGCCGACAATCAGGGCAACAAGCGCAACTGGCAGGCCGCGCTCGACTACATTGCTTCTCATACTGAGCTGGATGAGATTATCTTCTCTGGCGGCGATCCGCTGATGGCGAAAGATCATGAGCTGGAGTGGCTGATCACCCAGCTGGAAGCGATTCCGCATATCAAGCGGTTACGCATTCATAGCCGTTTACCGATTGTGATCCCGGCGCGTATTACTGAAGAACTCACGGCACGTCTTGCGCGGTCTTCGTTGCAAATCTTGCTGGTTAACCATATCAACCATGCTAACGAGATTGACGAGACATTCCGGGCGGCAATGGCCCGCTTACGCCAGGCCGGAGTGACACTGCTTAATCAGAGCGTTCTGCTGCGCGACGTGAACGATAATGCCCACACCCTCGCTAACCTGAGCAATGCCTTATTTGATGCGGGGGTGATGCCTTATTACATCCATGTGCTCGATAAGGTGCAGGGCGCCGCGCATTTTATGGTGAATGATGATGAGGCCCGCGCCATTATGCGTGAGCTGCTGACCCTGGTATCAGGGTACATGGTGCCAAGGTTAGCCCGGGAAATTGGCGGTCAACCGAGTAAAACACCGCTTGATTTAGGGCTGAAACAAGAGAGTTAAGCAAGAAGAGAAAGTTGAGCCTCTTTCCGATCGCGCAGAGAGAGGCACAGCATATCAATTCGGACACTTATAAACCTGGCCCTGCATTTCACTGGCAGTCGGTACAAAGCTTGATAACAGGCCTTGCGTCGGGCTGCTGACGCCATAAATCACATTCCCGCCCATCTCTGCCGCCTGGTTACGCAGACCATTCGCTGCACCACGCATTGAACCGCCCTCTTCGCCATGCTGCCCGGAAAGCCAGTTGCTTTGTTTGCCCGTAGCGGTGCCAATCAGCTGGCATTCGCTGCCCGGCTTATCTTCTACAAAGCGAACGCTATGCCCACCAGCAGACAGCTCATTACCGGAACTACACCCCGCCAGCAGCAGTGCTGCTCCTACAATCCCTGCACAAACGTTAACGCGCATGTTATTCCTCGTTTTCAAAAAGTTGAGCACTCGCTGACCGCGTCTAAACCTTATACTAAAAAGATGACCAAAAGAAAAACCCCCGGTCATTTCTGACCGGGGGTTTCTTCATTTCTGCGAGGTATACGCCCAAATCATTCTGGTTGCAGGAAGGCGGCAAGTTTGTGAATCCCCAGTAAGTAACTGGGGTTCGCGAACGTCGCCAACGCATCTACAGCCTGAAAGATGCAGGGCGTAGGGCAATTACATCATGCCGCCCATTCCACCCATGCCGCCCATACCGCCAGCAGCACCTAAATCAGGCGCGTCGCTTTTTGGCAGGTCGGTCACCATGCATTCGGTGGTGATCATCAGACCAGCAACAGAGGCCGCGTACTGCAGAGCAGAACGGGTCACTTTGGTTGGGTCCAGGATACCGAAGTCGATCATGTTGCCGTATTCTTCAGTCGCTGCGTTGTAACCGTAGTTACCTTCGCCCGCTTTCACCATGTTCGCTACAACAGACGGCTCTTCACCGGCGTTGGAAACGATCTGACGCAGTGGTGCTTCCATTGCGCGCAGCGCAACTTTAATACCCACGTTCTGGTCTTCGTTCTGAGCGGTCAGGCCAGCCAGTTTCGCTGCAACGCGAACCAGAGCAACACCACCACCAGCAACCACGCCTTCTTCTACCGCAGCACGGGTCGCGTGCAGGGCATCGTCAACGCGCGCTTTCTTCTCTTTCATTTCAACTTCGGTAGCTGCACCGACTTTGATTACCGCAACGCCGCCAGCCAGTTTCGCTACGCGTTCCTGCAGTTTTTCGCGATCGTAATCAGAGGTGGCTTCTTCGATCTGCTTACGGATCTGAGTCACACGGCCCTGGATGGCATCTTCTTCACCCACGCCATCGATGATGGTGGTGGTGTCTTTGTTGATAACAACGCGTTTCGCCTGGCCCAGATCTTCCAGAGTGGCTTTTTCCAGCTCCATACCGATCTCTTCAGAGATCACGGTACCGCCAGTCAGAGTTGCGATATCCTGCAGCATGGCTTTACGACGATCGCCGAAGCCAGGTGCTTTAACCGCAGCCACTTTCACGATGCCACGCATGGTGTTAACCACCAAGGTTGCCAGCGCTTCGCCTTCAACGTCTTCAGCGATGATAACCAGCGGTTTGCCTGCTTTCGCAACGGCTTCCAGAACTGGCAGCATTTCGCGGATGTTGGAGATCTTCTTATCAGCCAGCAGGATGAACGGGCTTTCCAGTTCTACTGCGCCAGTTTCCGGCTTGTTGATGAAGTATGGGGACAGGTAGCCGCGGTCGAACTGCATACCTTCAACCACGTCCAGTTCGTCTTCCAGACCGGTACCGTCTTCAACGGTGATCACGCCTTCTTTACCGACTTTATCCATCGCTTCAGCGATCAGTTTACCTACGGTTTCGTCGGAGTTAGCGGAGATGGTACCAACCTGAGCAATAGCTTTAGAGTCAGAGCACGGTACGGACAGCGCTTTCAGCTCTTCAACAGCAGCAACGACAGCTTTGTCGATACCACGTTTCAGATCCATCGGGTTCATACCCGCAGCAACGGCTTTCAGGCCTTCAGTGATGATTGCCTGCGCCAGTACAGTTGCAGTGGTGGTGCCGTCGCCTGCAGCGTCGTTCGCTTTAGAGGCAACTTCTTTCACCATCTGAGCACCCATGTTTTCGAACTTGTCTTCCAGCTCGATTTCACGCGCAACGGACACACCGTCTTTGGTGATGGTCGGCGCGCCGAAGGATTTGTCCAGAACCACGTTACGGCCTTTTGGACCCAGAGTTACTTTAACTGCATCTGCCAGTACGTTTACGCCGCGCAGCATTTTCACACGAGCGTCGTTACCGAATTTTACGTCTTTAGCTGCCATTTTAATCTTTCCCTTAAATTCGTATGTTCAGTGTCGTTCGCGGATTACGCTTCAACAATTGCCAGAATGTCGCTTTCGGACATGATCAACACTTCTTCATTGTCGATCTTCTCGGACTTCACACCGTAGCCATCGTTGAAAATAACGATGTCACCAACTTTAACGTCCAGAGGCTGCACATTTCCGTTTTCCAGAATGCGACCCTTACCGACAGCGATGATTTCGCCACGAGTTGATTTCGCTGCTGCAGAACCGGTCAGAACGATGCCGCCAGCAGATTTAGTTTCAACTTCTTTACGTTTGACGATCACACGATCATGTAACGGACGAATACTCATTGATAGCTCTCCTTTGAGAAAGTCATTATCAGTTATGGGTGACGCCGGGCCGTAAGCGGTTTTCCGGCTAGTGCCCAGAGAGATGGGGATGGGGTTTTACCCCTTCAAGGGGTAGTCGAAAAAAAATTTGCGAAAGTGTTACCATCCCCTCTCTTTTGATGGCGGCAGGACAACGGAATGAGTGGACTCAAACAGGAGCTGGGACTCGCACAGGGTGTAGGCTTACTTTCAACGTCATTACTGGGTACGGGGGTGTTTGCCGTACCGGCGCTGGCTGCCCTGGTCGCAGGTGATAACAGTCTGTGGGCATGGCCAGTGTTAATCGTGCTGGTGTTTCCGGTGGCGATTGTCTTTGCCATTCTCGGGCGACACTTTCCCAGTGCCGGCGGGGTGGCGCATTTTGTCGGGATGGCGTTTGGCCCACGCCTGGAGCGTGTGACCGGCTGGTTGTTCCTCTCCGTGATCCCCGTAGGCTTACCGGCTGCCTTGCATATCGCGACAGGCTTTGGTCAGGCGCTGTTTGGCTGGCATGATGCGCAACTATTGCTGGCCGAATTGGGTACCCTGGCGATTGTCTGGTGGGTCGGTTCACGGGGCGCAAGCTCCAGCGCCAACCTCCAGACGCTGGTTGCGGTGCTGATTGTGGCGCTGATCGCCGCCATCTGGTGGGCCGGGGAGATTAACGTTAGTGCTATCCCCTTCCCTGCCGTGACTGATATCGACCATTCACAGCTTTTTGCCGCCCTTTCCGTGATGTTCTGGTGTTTTGTCGGCCTGGAAGCTTTCGCTCACTTAGCCTCGGAATTCAAACAGCCAGAACGCGATTTCCCAAGGGCGTTGATGATTGGCTTGTTGCTGGCGGGCACGGTCTACTGGGCCTGTACGGTCCTGGTCCTTCACTTCACCGCCTATGGTGCCGATATGGCCGCGGCGGCCTCGCTGCCAGCCATTGTGGTGCAGCTGTTTGGTGTGAAGGCCCTGTGGATCGCCTGCGTCATTGGCTATCTCGCCTGCTTCGCCAGCCTGAATATCTACATCCAGAGTTTTGCCCGGCTGGTATGGTCCCAGGCGCTGTATAAGCCGGACAGCCGTTTGTCGCGTCTGTCGAAACGCCAGTTGCCGCTCAACGCGCTGAACGCCGTGCTGGGCTGCTGCGTGTTGAGCACGCTGGCGATCTACTGGCTGGACATCAACCTCGACGCGCTTATCGTCTATGCCAACGGCATATTCATCATGATCTATCTGCTGTGCATGCTGGCGGGTTGCCGCCTGCTGAAAGGCCGCTATAAGGCGCTGGCGGTGATCGGTGGGGTGCTGTGCTTACTGCTGCTGGCGATGGTGGGATGGAAGAGTCTGTACGCCATTGTGATGCTGGCGGGGCTGTGGTGGTTCTTGCCGAAGCGGAGTGCAGTGTAAGCGCCGGATGGCGCTTCGCTTACCTGGCCTACAAAACCGTAGGCCCATTGTACGCGCAGCGCCGCCGGGCAAAATATCTTAACGGTCGTCTTTATGATCCAGACGGTCGCGCTGGTCATCTTTGCGCTGGAATTCCCCGTCAAACGTCTCGCCGTTACCTGGGCCGGTGCTAAATCCGCCGCCCGGCATCCGGTTAAAACGCAGGTGCGGCATCAGCTTCAGCGTCAGCAACTTTTGCACTGGCGGGAAGAGCAGCAACAGGCCGAGGAAATCGGTGAAGAAGCCGGGAATAATCAGCAGGATACCGCCAATAATCAGCGACACGCTTTTGATCATCTCCGCCGCCGGGCTTTCGCCTGCGGCCATCTTCTGCTGCATTAACAGGAAATTTTTGAAACCCTGATTACGCACCAGCGACATACCAATGACCGACGTGAAAATCACCAGGATTAACGTCAGCAGGACGCCAAGCACATGGGCGACCTGAATAAAAATAGATATCTCTATGTAAACATAAAGGAAAATGGCAACTAACGGTATCCAGCGCAATGGCTTCTCCTGTGTGGCAGACGCCCTAAGGCCCCTGTCGGTATCAATTTGCGATTCGCGTCTGTCTGAAATGGAGGCGTTTAGTCAAAATTCAATCGGTTTGCACGGATATTTTTTTTGGAAATATTGAAGCGGTGACTCATTTCACATATTGATAAATATCATGTTACGGGGTCGATAATAAGTGATCCAGGTTACGGCATTTCGCTATCATCAGCATATCATTCCGGGTATCTGGTCGATTCAGGGGATAATCGTCGGTCAGAAAATAGACATAACCACAGATGTACTGTGTGTTTAGTACAATCAATCGGCAGCTTGAAAAGAAGGTTCACATGTTAAACAACATTCGTATCGAAGAAGATTTGTTGGGTACCAGGGAAGTTCCAGCGGATGCCTACTATGGTGTTCACACTCTGAGAGCGATTGAAAACTTCTACATCAGCAACAGCAAAATCAGCGACATCCCTGAGTTTGTGCGTGGCATGGTGATGGTGAAGAAAGCGGCAGCCATGGCGAACAAAGAGCTGCAAACCATTCCGAAAAACATTGCCAATACCATCATTGCCGCCTGCGATGAAGTGCTGAACAATGGCAAGTGCATGGATCAATTCCCGGTCGACGTCTATCAGGGCGGCGCGGGGACATCGGTGAACATGAACACCAACGAGGTACTGGCAAACATCGGTCTTGAGCTGATGGGCCACCAGAAAGGTGAGTACCAGTACCTGAACCCGAACGATCACGTCAATAAATGCCAGTCCACCAACGACGCCTACCCGACCGGTTTCCGTATCGCCGTTTACGCTTCCGTGGTGAAGCTGGTTGATGCCATTAACCAACTGGGTGAAGGTTTCCAGAATAAAGCCGTCGAATTCCAGGACATCCTGAAAATGGGCCGCACCCAGTTGCAGGACGCGGTGCCAATGACCCTCGGCCAGGAGTTCCACGCATTTAACGTGCTGCTGAATGAAGAGACCCGCAACCTGATGCGCACCTCTGAACTGCTGCTGGAAGTGAACCTTGGGGCCACGGCCATCGGTACACGCCTGAATACCCCGGATGGCTATCAGCAGCTGGCAGTGCAGAAGCTGGCCGAAGTTTCCAACCTGGCGGTTGTGCCAGCGGAAGATCTGATCGAAGCCACCTCCGACTGCGGCGCTTACGTTATGGTGCACAGCGCCCTGAAACGTCTGGCAGTGAAGCTCTCCAAAATCTGTAACGACCTGCGCCTGCTCTCCTCAGGTCCGCGTGCAGGGCTGAACGAAATCAACCTGCCAGAACTGCAGGCAGGCTCGTCCATCATGCCAGCCAAAGTGAACCCGGTGGTGCCAGAGGTGGTTAACCAGGTGTGCTTCAAAGTCATCGGGAACGACATCACTGTCACCATGGCTTCAGAAGCGGGTCAGCTGCAGCTGAACGTGATGGAGCCAGTGATTGGCCAGGCGATGTTTGAGTCGATTCACATTCTGACCAACGCCTGCTACAACCTGCTGGAGAAATGCATCAACGGCATCACGGCGAACAAAGCGGTGTGTGAAAGCTACGTCTATAACTCCATCGGTATCGTCACCTACCTCAACCCGTTCATCGGTCACCACAACGGCGACATCGTTGGTAAGATCTGTGCCGAAACCGGTAAGAGCGTACGAGAGGTCGTACTTGAGCGTGGCTTGCTGACAGAAGCTGAGCTGGATGATATCTTCTCCGCACAAAACTTAATGCACCCGGCCTATAAAGCAAAAAGATATACGGATGAAAGTGAACAATAACAGTTCAGGTTAATCTTCATGAAGGCACGTCACTTGACGTGCCTTTTTTGTTTTTAGGCTTTACCAAAACACAACAATTCAATATCAACTTGTTAATAAGCAAGGTAGGCACTCATGTTTGGAGCAGAACTCGTCGTCGTCCTGTTGGCGATCTATTTAGGGGCAAGGCTCGGGGGGATCGGCATCGGTTTCGCCGGCGGTCTTGGCGTACTTGTCCTTACTCTCATTTTTCAAATTAAACCCGGCGCTATTCCGTTCGACGTTATTGAAATCATCATGGCGGTTATCGCCGCTATCGCCGCCATGCAGGTTGCCGGGGGGATGGACTACCTGGTGAGCCTGGCGGAGCGTATGCTGCGCCGCCACCCGAAATACATCACCTTCCTCGCCCCGCTGGTAACCTGGTTTATGACGATTCTGGCCGGTACTGGCCATACCGCGTTCTCCACCCTGCCGGTCATTACCGAAGTGGCGAAAGAGCAGGGCATCCGTCCTTCTCGTCCACTCTCCATTGCCGTTGTCGCGTCACAGATTGCTATCACCGCGTCTCCTATCTCTGCGGCGGTGGTGTTCTTTGCCGGGATCCTCGAGCCGCTGGGCGTAAGCTACCTGACGCTGCTGGCAATCTGTATTCCGGTCACCCTGATTGCGGTGATGATCACCGCGGTGTTCTGTAACTTCCTCGGTGCCGAGCTGAAAGACGATCCGGTCTATCAGGAGCGTCTGGCAAAAGGTGAAGTGAAGCTGCGCGGCAGCCAGGCCTTTGTCCTGAAGCCACACGCTAAACGCTCCGTGCTGCTGTTCCTGATCGGGATCATCGCGGTGATGTTCTACGCGACCGCCATCAGCGATACCGTGGGGCTGATTCAGAACCCGGTTCTGCCACGTAACGAAGCGATCGTGGTGTTCATGCTGACCATCGCCACGCTGATTAGCATCACCTGTAAAATCGACACCAGCGAAGTACTCAACGCCAGCACCTTCAAATCCGGTATGAGCGCCTGTGTGTGCGTACTGGGTGTGGCCTGGCTGGGTGATACCTTCGTGAAAGCCCATATCACCGATATCCAGACCGTTGCGGGCGATCTGCTGCATAACTACCCGTGGTTGCTGGCGGTGGTGCTGTTCTTTGCTGCGACCCTGCTCTACTCCCAGGCGGCGACCACTAAGGCGCTGATGCCTGCGGCGCTGATGCTGGGCGTCTCTCCGCTGACGGCGATTGCCTCTTTTGCGGCCGTTTCCGCGCTGTTTGTTCTGCCAACCTATCCGACGCTGCTGGCTGCGGTCGAGATGGATGACACCGGCTCTACCCGTATCGGTAAGTACGTGTTTAACCACGCCTTCCTGATCCCGGGCGTGATTGCCATTACCCTGTGTGTCGTGCTCGGCTTCATCATCGGCGGAATTGTGCTGTAAACCGCTTTCGGTTGTAAAAAGAGTTAAAGTCGGGCCGCTTAGCGGCCCGATTCATTAATGAGCAGCGGCCGGTCGTGATATAGTAATTTTTTTCGCGATACCGAGGTCGACTTGTGAATACGCCCGACACTGTTGTTGTTCTGTGTACCGCTCCCGATGAAGCTACCGCCCAGGATCTTGCCGCCAAAGTGCTGGCAGATAAGCTTGCAGCCTGCGTGACCATCCTCCCCGGCGCCACCTCCCTTTACTACTGGGAAGGCAAGCTGGAACAAGAGTACGAAGTACAGATGCTGCTCAAATCCAGCGTGACCCATCAGCAAGCACTCCTCGACTGCCTCAAATCGCATCATCCTTACCAGACCCCGGAACTGCTGGTGCTGCCAGTGCTCCACGGTGATAACGACTATCTCTCATGGCTCAACGCTTCCTTACGCTGATCCTGCTGCTGTGCAGCACATCAGTTTTTGCCGGGTTATTTGACGCGCCCGGCCGCTCGAATTTCACGCCTGCCGACCAGGCTTTTGTCTTCGATTTTCAGCAAAACCAACATGACCTGAATCTCAACTGGCAGGTAAAAGAGGGTTACTACCTCTATCGCAAGCAGATCAGCATTACGCCCGCTCAGGCGCAGGTAGATCCACTCCAGCTGCCCGCCGGGGTAGCGCACGAAGACGAATTTTACGGCAAAAGTGAAATCTACCGGGGCCAGCTGTCTGTGCCTGTCGCCGTCGCGCAGGCCGATAAAGGCGCTACGCTGACGGTAACTTATCAAGGCTGTGCCGATGCCGGTCTCTGCTACCCGCCCGAAACCAAAGTGATACCCCTCAGTGAAGTGAAAGCAGCCGCCCAACCTGCTGTTGCTCCTCTTCCCTCAGAAGAGAGGACCGGGGCGAAGGGCGAAAGCGGCGCTGAACTGCCCTTCTCCGCGCTCTGGGCGCTGTTAATTGGCATCGGTATCGCCTTCACGCCATGCGTATTGCCCATGTATCCGCTGATCTCAGGCATCGTTCTCGGCGGTAAACAGCGGCTCTCTACTGGCCGTGCGCTGCTGCTGGCGTTTATCTACGTTCAGGGGATGGCGCTCACCTATACCGCGCTCGGTCTGGTCGTCGCGGCAGCCGGACTACAGTTTCAGGCGGCGCTCCAGCATCCCTGGGTGCTGATCGGGCTGTCGGCGGTCTTTATCCTGCTCGCGCTGTCGATGTTTGGCCTGTTCAGCCTGCAACTGCCCTCCTCCCTGCAAACCCGATTAACGCTGATGAGCAACCGCCAGCAGGGTGGATCTGTCGGCGGGGTATTTGCAATGGGAGCTATTGCCGGGCTGATCTGCTCGCCCTGCACCACCGCCCCGCTCAGCGCGATCCTGCTGTATATCGCTCAGAGCGGCAATATGTGGCTCGGCGGCGGCACGCTGTATCTCTATGCCCTCGGGATGGGTCTGCCGCTGATCCTGGTCACGGTGTTTGGCAACCGCCTGCTGCCGAAGAGCGGCCCGTGGATGGAGACGGTAAAAACCGCCTTTGGTTTTGTCATTCTGGCCCTGCCGGTGTTCCTGCTGGAGCGCGTGGTCGGTGACGTCTGGGGCCTGCGGCTGTGGGCCATGCTGGGCGTCGCCTTCTTTAGCTGGGCCTTTATCAGCAGCCTGAACGCCCGCAAGCCATGGATCCGCCTGGTGCAGATCCTGCTGCTGGCTGCCGCGCTGGTCAGCGTGCGTCCGTTGCAGGACTGGGCCTTTGGTGCGCCTACTGCGCAAAGCCAGGCGCACCTGAACTTCACGCCTGTCGACAATGTCGACGCATTACACCGCGCACTGGCACAGGCAGAGGGAAAACCGGTGATGCTCGACCTCTACGCCGACTGGTGCGTCGCCTGCAAAGAGTTTGAAAAATACACCTTTAGCGATCCACAGGTGCAAAATGCCCTGAAAGAGACCGTCCTGCTGCAGGCTAACGTCACGGCGAACAGCCCGCAGGATAAGGCCCTGCTGAAGGAACTTAACGTGCTCGGCCTGCCGACTATCTTGTTTTTCAACGCACAAGGTGAAGAGCAGCCCGCACAGCGGGTAACGGGTTTTATGGATGCCGCCGCATTCAGTGCGCATTTGCGCGATCGCCAACCGTAAACGACACTTCAAATGGGAAAGTACGAAAGTAAACGGAGGAGAAAACCGTGCAACGTGAAGATGTTCTGGGTGCAACCCTGCAATTACTTGAAATTCAAGGGATAGCCAGCACCTCGCTGGAAATGGTTGCCGAACGTATTAATTATCCTCTGGATGAACTACGTCGTTTCTGGCCCGATAAAGAGGCGCTACTGTACGATTCCCTGCGTTATCTTAGCCAGCAGGTAGATACCTGGCGCAGACAGTTGATGCTCAACACCGAGCTTTCGGCAGAGCAAAAATTACTGGCGCGCTACTCTGCGCTGACCGAATGCGTGCGTAACCATCGCTATCCAGGCTGCCTGTTTATTGCCGCCTGTACCTTTTACCCGGATCCGGGCCACCCGATCCACCAGCTTGCCGATCAGCAAAAACGCGCCTCGCATGACTTTACGCATGAACTGCTGACCACGCTGGAAGTGGACGATCCGGCGATGGTGGCAAAGCAGATGGATCTGATTATTGAAGGCTGCCTCAGCCGGATGCTGGTGAACCGCAGCCAGGCCGATGTCGATACCGCCCAGCGGCTGGCGGAAGATATTCTGCACTTTGCGCAATGTCGCAAAGGTGGAGCGCTGACTTAAGCCAGCATTCCCGCCCAGGCAGAGATGAACAGACACAGCGCCATCAGGCGCTGAAAACGCACCATCGCCGCAGCGGTCCGAAACACTTTGTTTACCGCCTGTCCCAGCCATGCCCAGCACAGCAGACAGGCCACGGAGATCAGCAGAAACCAGAGCGCCATCAGCGCGATATCCCGCAACGCCCCCTCTCCCGCAGGGGCAAACAGGCTGACCACCGCCAGCGCCATCATCCAGGTTTTAGGGTTAATGACCTGCAGTAACGCCGCCGCCCGCGCGGTGAAGCGGGTATGCGTGTCGCGGGAGACGTTTGCCGCTGGCGCACAAAAGAGCTGCCAGCTCATCCAGCTTAACCACAGTACCCCGGCCCAGCTCATCACCTGACGCACCAGCGGATACTGATGCAGCATCTCACCCGCTCCGGCCCCGGAAATCAGCACAATGGCACTGGCTGCCACGCAGGCACTCAATAGCGCCGGCAGGGTTGCCCTCACCCCGAAATGCTGGCTGTTGGTCAGTACAAGGATATTGGTTGGCCCTGGCGTTATCGAGGCGACAAAAGCAAATAACAGAAACGGCATTAGATTCACAGGTGACTCCTTATTATAAGAGTCCTGACAGTGCCGCTATTTTCTGGAAACGTCTGGAAGGTTTGTGCACAACCGACGGTAGTGGGCAGGCGTGATACGGTAAGCCCGCTGGAACCAGCGGCCCAGATGGCTTTGATCGGCAAACCCCAGCGCCGCCGCCACATCGACGGGCTGATCCCCACGCGCCAGAAACTGCCGCGCTTTGGCCAGACGCAGTTGAATGAGCCAGGCATGCGGCGCCAGGTGGAACTCTCGCTTAAAGCAGCGGGTGAGCGTGAAGCGATCGGTGCCGGTCTCCCGGGCCAGATCGGACAGGCCGATATTGTCGCCCAGATGGGCATAGAGATAGTCCCGCGCCCGATGCGCCACCGCTGCGCTCTGCAACTGTGACGGTAATTTTTTACGCCAGTGGCTATGGGACGTGAGCTGCGCCAGCAGATTATCCATCGTGCTTTGCTGCACGATCTTCATCTCGTCATTGTGCAGGGCCGCAAAGGTGTTGCCGATGGTGTGCGCCAGCTGCGGCTCGCGGGTCAGGATTTGCGAGAAATGCAGAGAATAACTGCCGGGTGTGGCCTCATAAAGGCCATGCAGAGTGTTGAGGAGCCAGCGCTCGTCGAGGTAGAACGTCACATAGGTGAAACCGCCCGCGACGGGTGCGTCACCGTCATGGATCTCACCCGGCTCAAGCAGGAACGCATCCCCCGGATGGCTAAGATAGCGCTTACGGCGGCAATGGAATTGCTGCGTGCCGCTGAGGGTGATCCCCACCAGATAGCTGTCGTGCCAGTGCGGATCGTAGGCGTGCCCTTCAAAGTGCGCCTTGATGGTTTCAATTCCTGTATCCGCATGCTGTCGCAGCTCAAGCCAGTCGTTCACTGTCGCGCCCCCTTTTTCGCTGTCAGCATTGCCCCGGTTCACCTTTATGTCTGGAAGATTTGTGCAAAATCGACGCGCAAACCGACAGATTGCCGCAAACTTAAGCAGTTGAACAGCTTTTCAAGAAATAAGGTTGACGCCCGTACGTGATTGCGGTTTAATGCGCCCCGTTGCCCGGATAGCTCAGTCGGTAGAGCAGGGGATTGAAAATCCCCGTGTCCTTGGTTCGATTCCGAGTCCGGGCACCACTAATTTTGCATCAAAGCACGCTGGTTAAGAGATGAGAACCTTAACGGGCGGTTAATACAGGGGCCGGTCATTACGGAATGTCCTCCGGTGTAGGCGTATCTGCACTGGTTAACGTTTCTGAATCAGTCCCTCAAGTCAGGGAGCCTGTGTCCGCAGGCTCCCTGTTCTCGATCACTGGCAATAATCCCAGTCAATCAGTTTTGTGTCAATAGTTGTAATTCCCTTTCTACACAGAGATCTGTGTGCAGCGACAATTCTTCTTCCAGTGTTTTTCCCACAATGTCCATATTGAGTTCCACATATTCCATTGTTGTGCTTACGCTACGATGACCCAGTAAATCTTTAACCAACTGAAGATTCCTTTCCGGTGCTTTCATCAGTTCTGTAGCCAGGGTATGTCTGAAACGGTGCGGCGAAACGGCAAAACCACATTCCTTTGACAGACGGCGAAAAAAGGAGCGGATCTTTTGATGCATCACTGTCACATCATTCCTATCAAATTTTGCCTTTTTCCCGGCAATGTAAAAACTGACATCGAAGAGGTTATCTTTTGGCCCGGCTCCAGCCTCCGTTGCCCGTGTAAGAAGAAGCTGTAGCCGCAAACGCAGCTGCTTAACAACGGGAACGCGCCATTCCCTGTGCGTTTTACTCCCCTCAAGGCGCAGATCTATATAACCTTCTGTCAGATTGACGTCCCTGAGCTGAATATGCAGCAGTTGATTTTGCCTCATTCCCGTATATCTGAGCGTATCCAGGACGGTTATCCAGAACCAGGCCGGGTAAAGCGCACTCCGACCGCCACGTGCGAAAATTTTCCGGTTGGATTCAATTTCAGCCTGCTGCATTATCAGATAAAGGCGGGTTAGCTGAGAGCGGTTTAAAGTCCGCTTTTTCTTTCTGTCCCGCTGTACAGTGCAATTGTTAAAAGGGTTTTTGCCCGCAGGCAATAAACCACTTTCCATAGCATAGTTATAGAGGGCCCTGAGATGTGCAATTTTATTGTTCCAGGTCTGCGCCGATTGTTGCTTTTCTCTGAGTACATGTCGCCGCCATCTGAGTACTTCATGATGTGTAACCATTGATGGGGTTATGTCTGCCCCCGTAAATTTCAGGAATCCCTTTACAACCTTTGCGTAGCTCCATTCTGTTGCAGCTCGCAGGTTTCGGGCGAAGAAGTACTCCTCAAGCAATTCTTCCCATGTCGTATAATGGTTTTTGTCAGACATACAGCATTTCCTTTTTCTAAATCAAGCTGCCCTTAAGGGCCCTCATGGACTGCCCCTCCTTCACAGGAAAGACAGAAGCCCGCTGTCTTCAGGGGAAGACGCCCCTCTGAAAAGGTGTGTAGTCTTGACAAGATATCCACTTACAGGTTTAAACGTGCCTTCTTTGCCAGGCGAGTGGTACAGTTTTGCTTTAATAAAACGCTCTCCCCTGCGCACCCTGTGAATATGCAGCTTCTCAAATTCAATTTGTATGGAATCCCTGCTTAGCTCTGCTCCGCTTTCTCTGATGTAAAGATAAAATATGTCCGGAACCCTGAGAAAGATGAACCCTGCAACTGCATGCGCCCTCGAATCAGGCTGATTAATATCAATTCGCTTGCTCTTAAGTCCTTCAGAAAGCCACCTGACAAATTCAGTGCCAGTCTGTTTTTTTATCACTGTTTTTTGTGCGTCAATGTTAATGCTGTGTAAAGGGATGTTATCCTCTACAGCGCGTTCAGGGAAAGAGTCTTCTGCTACTGTCTGATTTATCTCAGGCTTATCAGCTTCGGGACTTAGTTCATTAAGGGGGGAAAATTCTGGCACACTTTCTGCTCTCGTACTGATTGAAGGCTCTTCATCACATGCTTCAGTCCCGGTCATATCAGGCTCTGCAATTGCACTGAACAGACTTAGCAGCATCTCTGTATCAGCCTTCTCTGTTTCGTTTGGATCACATTCCGTAATCTCGCCTGCCTTTTCATTGCTGACGAGATTGCTGTCATCAGCCATCGGCACCGGTGCAATAGAAGATGCGAGTTGAATACCCTGCAAATCTGGAACTTCTGGCGATGCAGTTTTAAGTTTTGCTTCTACTGACGGTTCTGATTCAATCTCTTGATCAGACGGCGTTTGCGTAACTGAAAGGGCCGGCTCTATGAGGGTGTTAACTTTCTCATTTGCCCCGGATACCTCCAGCGAAGGCGATTCCACCTTTTCAGCAGCTTGCTTCATTAAGCTTCTAATAAGTGGCATCGCCGGATGCTGGTTCCATAAGGCCCCGGTAAGATTGCCCAGAGCTTCGGGATTTTCTGCCAGCCATCCTGTCGCCTCTGCTGGCACAAGTTGTCCTGCTGCCAGCGCTGCAAAAGCTGAGGAGTTGTCAGCTTCCCGGAAGCGAAATCGATAAGGTGAGTCCGGAACGGTTATTCCCGGAAGCCAGCTTTTACCATCAAGCAGCTCACCCTCCAGAGACGCCAGGAGCGGCAAATGCCAGAACAGTGCAGACCAGAAAATGACTGCATTCCACATCACGTTTTGCTCTGCCTGCTCTTCTGGCGCAGCTCCGGGTGGAAACATGTATCCTTTGGCCAGTCTGACCGCACAGGTTGTGAACTGCAGCGTAAGGTCCCCGAAGCCGTCTGACTGCGACCACCTTCCCTGCTGTGTTGCCGGCACATTCTGTACCCTGGCCAGTAAGCCATGCAGTGGCGTTATATAAAACCGGTGATAAACATCCGCCGGAAGTGAGCTGTTTTCCCATATTTGTTGCAGGCAGGTTTTTCTCAACGGACTACAGCACAGCGTATCGACCGTACGCGGAGTGTGGTAGCCGGCAGGTGTGACAGCGGATACATGATGTGCTGGTTCCGGTTCACCTTTTGAAAACAGAAACCTAAGGGTCCTGATTCTGTCGCGCATGATTTTCTCCTGGTATAGGGCTGCCCAGTGTTGTGACACTCCCCGCGCTTCACCATAAAAAACCAGTTACTCACTCTCAGAAGTTTTTCCCGTTTCTTCGTGCCTGTCGGCGCTCTCTCCATTTCCGGACGGTACGGTTTCGTGCGTCGTCTCGCGGTTTTTCCCGCCTTCATCGCTCAGCCAGCGCATCAGTTCGTTAAGCACAAGCGTTCTTCTGGCCCGGGTGACAGCCACGTACAGCAGGTTAGTCTCATCCTGCCGCTCATCCTGCGAAAGAAGCGGGTCGGTAATGTCAGTAAAATCCTCACTCAGCATTACCACCGGCCATTCCAGCCCTTTGCTGCGGTGTGCGGTTGAAACCGTGACCTGAGCGTCTTTCTCATGGGTTACCACCTGACGGCGCATGATGGCCAGCTTTTGCGGTAGTGGGAAAAAGTCATCGAGAAGACGAATGGCCTGGTTCATCTCCACGTCCTGTGTGGCTTTTGCTATTGAGCAGTATTCATCAAAATCCCGGTAGTCCCGGCTGAGGCGCGGGGACTGCATCTTTTCAGGCATATCGGCGGAGAACCAGTACAGGTTTTCCAGCTCCTCTGTTTTGTAGCCTTCAATCCCCCCGACCCAGAAGACATTTTTCTCCATAAGGCTCGCCGTCAGGGCACTGCCGATCACGCCGGATACCGTCCGGCTCAGTACAGCAATATGCTCAGCCCCTGCCGGAAGGCTGCTGACGACAGCATCCTGCCCCCCGTTACCTGTCACGCGCTTTTCCTCTCCGGCACGTTCAAGCAGGATGTTGGCCATCCGCGCGACCTCAGGGCCAAACCGAAAACTCGCTGTCAGCCACAACCGGTCTGCCTGCACCAGCTGCGGGGCTCTCAGTGCATTATCTGCCCCCCGAAACCGGTATATCTGCTGGTAACGGTCGCCGACCAGAATGACCCGGCAGGGCTGATTCAGTACAAATGCACTGGTCACCGGATTGGCGTCCTGTGCCTCGTCGAAGAGGATGGTGTCCCAGCGTTTTGACAGGTCAGGATGAGAGAGCTGGAACAGTTTAAGGTAGGTGTCGTGCGTGACGGGAAAGACTGAATCAGTACGGCTCATTTCATACCAGAGGATTTGTATTGCCCCCAGAATTTTACCGGCATCGAGACCGTGGCGATCATCCTCAGACGGCAGATGTATCAGCCCCGGCTCGGGGTCAGCACTGCAGAGGAACATGTTCAGCCCGCTGAGCGCCAGCCGCGCCAGCGCCCAGTGGCGGGTATTGAGCTTTCTGGCCACATCCGTAATGCGCAGACTGGCTGTCAGCCGGTCACGGAAATGTTTGCCGAAACGGGCCCATGCAAGCTGATGCGACGTTTTACACTCTACGTTATAGGGGAATTTGCGTTCAGCCTCATCCCGCACAGCGCGATTATAGGCGAGGTAAAGCATTTTACTTTCCGGGTTGGCTTCAGCGTAACTCACTAAAGTGGAGGTTTTACCTGTACCGGCAAAGGCATTCACCACGAGATGATTGCCCTTCCACTCGATGATGGCGTTTTGTTCGGCTGTTGTTTTCCAGGTCACTGTGTTCTCCCGCAGCAGCAGATGTAAAAAAACAGCCTGACAGCGGGAAGCGTGCACTTCGAGAAAAAACCAGATCCCTTTTTTCAAAGATAAAAAACGCCCCCGAGCGGGAGCGTAAAAATGATGATCTTATTTTTTTATACTACGTATACATGACAAGTTAGCAACATCCACAAACTTGCGCTGACGTTAACAATAATCGCTATCAATTATCTTAATTGGTCTTTCATTCACTCTCTCCGCTATTCACGCACTATTTTGGTAATGACTCCAACTTACTGATAGTGTTTTATGTTCAGATAATGCCCGATGACCTTGTCATGCAGCTCCACCGA